>Ga0065711_1027691_pt1 | contig 46723 bp, 35 predicted proteins | sample Hoacrofraction12_FD_59098 | JGI IMG/M metagenome (GOLD analysis project Ga0065711, IMG submission 59098) | Hoatzin crop microbial communities from Cojedes, Venezuela - Epithelial fraction 12 v2 (version 2) | ecosystem: Host-associated > Birds > Digestive system > Esophagus > Crop | place...
TGGAGCACTGGAACAGGCTGCCCAGGGAGGCTGTGGAGTCTCCTTCTCTGGAGATATTCAAGACCCGCCTGGACAAGGTCCTGTGCAGCCTGCTGTAGGTGACCCTGCTTCAGCAGGAGGGTTGGGCTAGATGACCCACAGTGGTCCCTTCCAACCCCTACTATTCTGTGATTCTGTGATTCTGTGATACTTCAGTGGCTTTGTCCTAGAAGACAGAGGTACTCAGAGCCCCAGATTAAAGGTCTTTCCTGCCGTTACCCCTCGGCAAAGGCTTGTGTTTTATTCTGCCCTTATCAGCTTGAGGATGTGGGGATGCAGCTTGGTGCTGCTTCTATACACTTGTATGTATGGACTCCTGCTGACAGCAGACAGTCTGTCTGGAGTCACCTGTCTAGCAAAGTGAAAGGCTTGAACTTTCCTGAGCAGAGTTTACAGCCATGCCTTTGCAGCTGATGAGGGCTGGAGCGCCAGGGCTGATAGTATAATTGTTGGGGGACTCCTCCTTGACACATGTCTGGGAGTGCCCACCTCACGGAACTGGCCAGGTCCTGCCCACAGAGCCCCTGCCCTTTCGTGGTCATGGTCCTGCTTCTTTGAAGCTATTGGCTTCTTGCCCTGCATTTTGGAGATTTGTCACATCATTGAATCATAGGATGGCTTGGGCTGGAAGCGACCGTTGAAGATCATCTAGTCCACCCCTGCTGCTATGGGCAGGGACATCTTTCACTAGACCAGGTTGTTCAAAGCCCCATCCAACCTGACCTTGAACTTTTCCAATGATGGGACATCCACAACTTCTCTGAGCAACCTGTGCCAGCGTCTTACCGCTCTCATCAGAAAAAATTTCTTGCTAATATCCTACCTATATCTACTCTCTGACAGTTTAAAACTGTTGCCCCTTGTCCTGTCAATACAGGCTCTGGTAAAAAGTCTTTCTCTGTCTTTCTTATAAACTCCATTTATATATTGAAAGGCCACAACAAGGTGGCCTGTTCTTTTCCAACAACCTCAACTCTCTCAGCCTTTCCTCATATGAGAGTTCTTCCAGCCCTCTGATCTTTTTCATGGCCCTCCTCTGGACCTGCTCCAACAGGTTCATATCTTTCTTGAGCTGGGGACTCCGTAGCTGGATGCAGGACTCCCGGGGGGGTTTCCCCTCCCTCACCCTGCTGGCCACGCTGCTTTTAATGCATCCCAGGATGTGAGTGACTGTCCGGGCTGTGAGTGCACATAACCAGCTCATATCCATTTTTTTGTCCACTAGTATCCGAAGTCCTTCTATGCAGGACTGCTGACATCCTTTGAAGCAGAGCTACAAACTGTAGTATAGCTCCAGATGAAGGTTTGTGGGATGGCAGAGGAGTCGGGTATACACCAGCAGAGCATCCTAAGTCATTGTGCTGTCTAGAAGGGCAGGCTCCAGCTGCTGATTCTGTCTGCTTGTGCCTCTTTTGTGCAAATGTCCAGTTTTCCTGGTCTGTCATGTCAACAGGGATTGAATGTGTATGGGGGACCCAGGTAGTAAACTGGCACACTTGGCTTTTATTCTCACTCCTCATTTACTGTGGCCATGGTTTGACATCTGGGATACTGGCAGCAGTGACAGCTCCATCCCTGCCATCACTGCCCCTTGTCAGGGCCAACACAACTGCTTGGGGGGTTGTGCTGAAACCAAGCAGGAACTGATCTAATCTTAAGTCACCAGCATGGCTTTGCAGGCTTTATTGATGTGGATCATGTCTCCAACCAAAGGCCAAGGACAGGCCCAGCAACGCCTTTTGTAGACCTGATGGGAACAGTAGTGCTGCAGCACAAGGTGAGAATAAACAGTAGATGGAGACATTCGGGAAATCTGATGGCTGGGTCATTCCTCAAAGCCCTTTGTCACCAAGCTACAGTGCATGTGGCCTGCAGCAAGTGGCTGAAAGATAGCAGCCTCTGGAAGCCCAAGAAATGGAACTGGGATTTAAGGTCATGTCCAGTTAGACCACACTCACTGACTACTGTCACACCAGGTGACAAACAGGGCTGGGAAAAGACCAGCATTTCCTCAGTCATTGAGATTTATGTACCTGAGAACACTTTCAAAACACAGAACCTGCACCATGGCTCCAAGTCATCTTATTTCTTTGGAGAGTCACTGGGCTTTGCAGTCGGTGCAGGCCCAGTATTCACCCTTGTCTTCTTCACTGTGCTCACCAAGATGGGCCACAGGACGAGACGCTCCAGGGAGCAGCGTGCATTTATATTATCTGGAGCATCCTCTTCAAAGTGCAAACAGCTAGAATGAGACCCCAGGTTAAAAAGTAATTTAAAGAAATTACAAAACCAACTTCTGCCCTTGACTGAGTGTAGCCAGAGCCAAGCAGATTTTGGTGCTGCGGCTGTCACTGCTTCACTGCTGAGGCTGGGACATGGTTTTTCACCAGGGTTAATACCAGATAAATAACTGTGACCCTCCCTCCTCTGGTTGGTTTTGAGTCTCTTTAGGGAAAGCTCTCTGGTGACTCAAGGAAATCCTTGTCTTGTTACCACCCACAGAGCAGCACTCAGTGCCGTGCCTTCTGTGTGGTTATGATATTAACCCCTGCACTCTTGTTCCGTTGTGGCAATAACACATCTTATGGGTGTGAAGATTATGAGAGACCCAGTCATTCAAGAACAACAGCTTAGAAGTGTTTAATAGCTTTATAACTCTTTTCAAATGGATTATTCCCTTCTTTTTTCGGTCTTTTTCTGAACTCGACCTGGCACTAAAGCAAGCTAACAGTGTTCTTGAGTCCCACAGATACAACAGCCTCTAATTCATATTCATAAATTGCAGGTAGAGGCTCAGCTTACTTGTGAACACAGGGCCCTGTTGCATGCCCTGTTACCTCCCTGACACCATGGTCTTCATATCAAAACCAGCAGAACCTCCTGTACGATTTGCATGGGAGCTGCACAGCTGCATCCACACCAGGGTGCAGGATCTGCGCCTCTTTAGCCCTTGTTTACCTGCTGTGAGGAAGTGTGTCACTCCAACACATTGTCAGTGATGTATTTGTTGCCTCTAATTATAATTCATTACGGTGCCTGTTGAATTTAGTTTTGCGCAAGTCATGGGCAAAATCCCTCAGTGGTAGAAGCTGGGTCATACACAGACCAAGACATCTTCAAGCCTGATCTCTCCTGCTTTCCAGGAACAGATTGGAGGAAGGGATTCCTGATAGGAACATTCAGAAAAACATTTTTAAAGAGTATCTGCCAGGGATGATCCATCATTCACCACTGCATGTGCAGCAAGGAAGCAGACTCTGTGCTTTTAGCCCATCCTCTCTAGATATAAAAGCATACCCTGTGACCAGCACCCAGCCAGAACAATTTAGGTTCTGAACAAGGGATGTTCTCCTCTAGCAGACTGCTGGGCAATTGCAGCTGGGAAATCATTCACAGAAATCATTCTGCACTGAGTGATTTTATAAACGTGAGAAAATAACAATCTGCCCACAAGCAGTGTGTAAGCAGAACAAGAGTTTCACACTGGGAAAAAGCTTTGTGCAAATCCTCCTTCTCCCTTGCCTTTCAGAGCTTTTATTTCATCACATCCAATATTAGCAGGTCAGGCTGCATCGAGAAGCAAGACAAAATATGGAAGAAACACCTGTTTTGGAAGGAGCAGAAGACACCTTCTGCCAGTCTTTGCTGGATTCAGGAGCTAGAGTTAGGAGTATGGTGCATTTGGTCTGATCTGATAATACCCATATTTCTCCGACACTGGGAATCACCGGCAAAGAAGGGATGTTTGGCCTGTTCTGTGCATGCAAAACCTGATTTGCCAAGGGCAAAAGAAAACTGGGAGATGATATTTTGCAGAGATTCAAGAGGCCTGGAATTGCCCCTCCAGAGCTGACCTAAGCAGCGCTTGCTGATGTGACTAATCCCCTGCACAGACAGAAGATGGTATGGCAGAAGAAGCATGGACTGGGGAGCGTTCGCAGAGAAAGTCTGCTCCAGGCATGAAGAACTGCTGGTCACTGCACTCTGAAGTGTGCTCGACATGGACCCACTCTCTCAGGGTGTTTCCATAGTTTCAGTTGAATGGGATATGGGCATCACTGAACACCATCAGAGGTCCTGTGTTGTCTCCCTGACAGCTTTCAGCTCCATCTTCTTTTACTCTGAAGGAAGTGGATTTAGCTCTGAGCTGCTCCCAGAGGTGTTGCAGTCCTCAGAGAAATGTCTAAAAGGGTTGTTGAGCACTGTCTGCCTGTAGGGTTCTTCAAAGCCTTTGAAGCAAACTCGAATTACTCTTCTGTCCTACAAAACCCCAAATTTTAGCCTGGTAAAACTTCTCAAGGAGAATTTCGCTGGGTGTGTTTAAGTGGCACCAGCTTTCTGTGAGACCAGAGCTGCCACTCCTTCACTGACACTCCCTGGTAGTTCTCCTTGCTAGTAGCAGAAGGACCTTGGAAATGTCTGTATTTGGGTGATGAAAGGTATTCAGACTGCACACCAGTTCTGAGACAGCCTTGAAACCCTCCTGGCATGCTTCACTCAGACAGACATCGTTTCAGTGCAAAGATTTTCTCACAGCTGTTGCAGTCCAGTAATTCACCATATAGGGTCTGAGGACTGGTCAGGACTTTGATAGTCAGAGACTCACAGAATGGTAGGGGTTGGAAGGGACCTCTGTGGATCATCTAGTCCGACCCCCCCTGCTGAAGCAGGGTCACCTAGAGCAGGCTGCGTGACTTGTCCTGGTCTGAGCTAGTCTTGGGTTATTTTAACTGTGATAACAGTGCTGTGATTATCATGCACGCATCCTGGGTCAGCTCCATGCTGTGGTAAAGCCCTGACAAACCCTGATTTGTTTGCACAACAAACAATAGCCCTCTTTGTTTAGGGGACCTGGGGAAGCTACTGAGGCTTTAGCTGGGAGTCAATGAAAGGAGAGCAGACTGTGCTATGAAAACATGTAAAAGTAGACTCAAGTAGACCGAAGACCAAGGAGGAAGAAATCCTCACCATGAGCATTGTGCTTCCCTTGGTGGAGGATTCTGGATGACAATAAATTGTCATAATCTCCTCCAGGGCTCCTCTGAGGACGCTGAGGGTCACAGAAATTGTGAACACAGCCCCAGTAAACAGGCATTGGTACTAGGGATTTTTTGTGTAACGAGGTTAACCGTCTTACTTAGGAGGCTTTTCTGTATTAGATAACTTGGACTATAAGACCACTAAAACATTACTTAAATTAACAATAAATTCTTTCCTCCATATATGAGTTGTCACAATAACATTTTGACTGTAACAGTGTGATTTAATATCCTTCCTGCAGATGGTGAAGGAATCCTACCAGGAGGCTCTTTGAAGTCAGATACATTTCAGAATAAATCTGCTGAGCAGGTAGGTTTTGCATGGGGAGTACTCCCCGGTTAGCTACTTGCAAGGTGAAGTGGACAAGATGTTAATAAGATCAATGAGCCTAAAGATGAAAGGCAGAGAGTGAATGGCAGTTTCCAATGACAGGAGCTAGTTACTGCCAGAGTATTAAGTGTTTCCAGTGTGAGCACAGGGCAGGCAGCTGTAGTGGGAGTCTGAAAGTTCAGTTCAGGCTCCTGGAAGGCCAACTCATCTTGGTTTTATATGGTCCTTAAGGTGTCAGTCATGAGCAAGGTGACTGGGGTTCAAGTATTTGCTTTGCTATGGATCCCCCAGATGACTCTAAGCATCTATGTATGCTTTTTATTTTTGTGCAATGACTGAAATGGTCACGTTTCTTTCCCGGTGGAGCTGGGCAGGTTGATCTATCCTGCCAAAGGGCTGGAAATGCAGGGGATGTCAAGACTAGACAAATGGGATATGTGTATGCATGTGTGTGGAGGGGAGTTTCAGGTTTACATATTGATTTAGTGAAAGACATCCCTTGATTCGAGTCCATATAGCACCAAAACAAATAAGTCTGAGTGCAAATTAGATAAGAATCTCTCTTCTCCACTGCACTGGAGACTTAAGCAGGTGACAGGTAGGTAGTGTGCTTTCCACTCTAGCACCCCATGCACACAGAGCTTGTGTGCCATTCTCTCTGAGGCACCTCAGGGGGAACTGTCTTTGCTTTGAGGCTGGAGCACATGAATGGACTTGGGTAGTCATCAAATGCTGTTAGGTGAATTGCTGTTGGAGATGGAGTCTTTAGTCTCAGTGATTGGGAAAGGTGATCAAACAGCAGCCTGCAGCTGCTTGAAAGGTTGTTACAAAGGCAATGAAGTCAAACTTCTTTATAGTGGTGAGCAGTGTGAAAAGGAGCAGTACCCACAAATTACGGTTCAGGAGGTCCAGAATGGGCATTAGGAAGACAATTTTCTCAGGACTGTCGAGCAGAGCTGCAAAACATGACCCAAACAGGCAGTGGGATTTGTTTCTGTAGGTTTTCAAGACTCAGTTAGACAAAGCCAGAGTGACCTGATTCAGAGTTACCAAGATCCAGCAACATCCAGCTGATCCAGCAATAGCCCTATTCCAGGTGGGAGTCCCTTCCTACCAACCCTTCTTAGTTTTCTCTTCCCACACGGTTCTGCAGACTTTCTGGAGGCACCAGATTGACAGATACAGATGCAAAGTTCTGCTGCAAGTTAAGGATGGCATGTTTCAGAGTGACACTGGACTCCAGCCTAAGGAGAGACAGTCTGGGTCACAACTCTGATTTATAGCAGAGGCAGCCTGCAGCCAAACCAGCATTTCAGATCCACCAGTACCCTGTCTGCTGCCCAGAAGACACAGAAGTACTAGTCAGCAGCTGGCAAAATGTCTGTTGTTCTGGTGAGAAATTATTTCCAGGTTTGTAATGAGCCAAAATAGAGGAGGAAAAAGAGAGATGCAGATAGTGGGAAACATATTTCTAATGTAATTTTTTGTATTAATCAAGAAGACTCACCTAAGCTCAATTCAGTTTTTTGACTTAGACGCAGACTGAGTTTAAAACATTCCATGTCTTTGCTCTGGTTCAAGCTGATATCAACATACACACACTTGTGTGCCAGAGATTAGAAATGACAGAAGCTGTGTTATTCATCCAGATTGCAATGGCTGGCTTGATCTGGTCACTTCCACAACCTTCCCTTTTCTTTGCTCAACGACCACTTCTCCCATATGGACACTGGAGGAGGGACTCAGTTTCCAGAAGTCTGGTGATATTTGATGGCTTCCAGAAAAATTGGGTCAAGTTTTAGTTGGCTTACAAAGACAGGGTGCAGGCAGGGTTTTCTTATGGTTAGAAATAGTCTGTGGCATTTGAGAGAATGTCAGACAGCACAGCTGTATCCCAGTCAAGCTGTTAGGCATATGCCACCTTCCCTTATTGTCCTCTTGCGCAGCACAGTCCCACACAGTTCTCCATCCTACTAACAGAATCTGTGGGACTGAAGCATTACCCGCTCTTAAGGAACACAGAATTACAGAGCACTGAAGTCCTTTGAGCCAGATAGGATGCATCCAACAGTGTTGATGGGTAGGGCTGTTGTCATTGTGAAGCTCTTAAACATCTGGGAAAAGTCATTGCAATTGGGAGAGGTTCCTGATAACTAGGAAAAGGTAAGCATCGTACCTGTCTTCGGGAATGGCCAAAAGGAGGATGTAGGGAACTACAGGACATTCAGCCACACCTCAGTCTTTGGGAAGGTAATCAAGCAAACCCTTCTTGAGTGTTTGGGGAGAGCCAGTGGTGACTGACCAAGAGAAATACCAATCTGTATACTACAGAAAGAATTGTCTGTGATATTTTCTAAGTAAAAGTTCTTTATTTTGATGTGAAACAGTGATATGTATTGTCACCAGTAGCTAGAAATCCCTCCTTTAGCCCTCTGATTCTTTGCTGGTAACACAAGTTTAATTCTGAAGAGCAGCATATTTCCAGAGTGTCATAATTAGAGGTGAAGGAGAACCTTTAGCTATTCAGAAAGAAAATAAAATGGCTTTAACGGTCACTGCCTGTTCTTGTGATTGTTACTACTCAAACCAGAAGCTTGTCTGTGATGTAAAATAAATGTCCTCATTTATAATCCTTGGAAATGACAAAAGAAGCAGTCAAAGCCTTGCTTTGAAAGAGAGATATGACCATTGCAAGAAGGAGAGGAATAGCAAGCGATTACAAGTGGTGGAGAGACTCTTAGAGATCCTTTGGAGCTCAGGCAGGTTCTAATGAAAAAGTGGAAATGATCATAACTGAAACAGCGGAAGAAGGGCACTACCTAGGAGATTACCTTCTGACTTGATCCAAAGGATTATAAAAGGGATGGAGGAAGGGCAGAGGTCTGACAGATAATATGTGGACCTATTGTTTTAAATGGAAAGTTTTGCCATTGAAGCCTTAGATGAAGAGGATGGGGCTTTACTTTGTTCAAAGTCACATTTGACTTGTAAGAAGTACCTAAACCAGGAGAGGCACCTGATGATCTTACACTCTGTGAAGAACAGGTCTCAGGATGTTCACGTCTTCCTACTGGACTGGTTCCCCAGCTGTATTTCTCCATGGACAAGCAAAGAAACAAGTGACCAGAAGCATCCTGATGTAGCAAATTCTTCTTCTCTTCCCAAGATGAAGTGAGGATCATGTGTCTTGGGAAGAAATTATTTGACCAAAAAAGGTAGAGCTGGGTGAAATTAGGGATGGTATTTTCTGGTCCACAAGAAAGGAAAAGAGACTGGAAGATATGTTTTGGAGTCTACTATTCTGCATCTACTTGGATTGTGGCCACCAACTTGTTCCAAACTGGGACAACATGTGGGCAAATTCCTCAACAGTGCCCACCTCTGATACCAACACTACTGTAAAGGTAATCCAACCTGGGTCCTGCCATCTATACTGCTTCCTCCTCTGAGGAGAGGTGGGAGGAGAGTGCTGCAGCCCAGCCCTGGCTTTGGTTCACAGGTCCTACCTCACTGCTTCTAGTAAGCGTGCTTTTGGCCATGCACCAACTAGCAGCCCACATATGTGTGCATGGAGGCTCCACGCTGGTAGAAGACTCCTGAGGAGCAAGGTATTCTTGAGAGCTTGGCAACCATCACCATAGCCTGGAGGTTTTCCTGCCTATATCTGTCTCAGGGAAAAGTGCACAGTGTTTGTACGAGGGTGGAGTGGCCTGAGGAAACTCCATTTTATATCATTTTTGCCTTTGGCAAAAGATTCTGACATTAATTCATTAATGTTTGTAAAATACTTTGAATTTCTCTGACAAGAGCTTCTATAGTAGTGCATAGAATTCAATTATTCAATTATTAATTACTGCTATCAATAATTCAAGCATTCAATTATTGATTGTTGTTATTACTGTTACTCAGACCAGAGATTAACATACGCAGAACAGCTCCTGGCCTGCCTAAGAGCAATGCACATTCAGTTCCTGCCCCTAAAACTTCTTTTGCTTTGGCAAACATCCTTCACATATTGGTGCACCTGACTTTCACAGTCCTGTCTCCTCACTCTGACACCCAAGCCTGAGCATGAACCATGGGTCATTCTTGCACCTGCTTGGATGTGGATGGAAGAGCTGAGCTCTGAGCACCTTTTACCTGCTGGGAGAGGGATGTGGTTATCAAAAAACAAACCTGATGTTCCATCAGTTTTGCAAATGGAAGTTTGGAGCTTGATTCACTATGAAGCAGAGAACTGTTTTTACAAATGTTTGAGCAGTTGGACGATATCCAGGAATGCATGTAGCACTGGGAATGTTCGTGTGGACGTATCTCGTTGATAGATCATATCTGAAAGGAGTGTTTTGTTAAGTCCCCTCTGTCACAGTCATTTTTTCATGATGTTCTTGTTCAAGCAAAGCTCGTTTTCTTTACACATGTTCTTGAGACTGTGGTAAAGGTCACATAGCCTGCAGGCAAGTCTGTTCACAGAGACCTCGGCATCTGCACCTTGCACAGACATAGTCGTCTTCATGCTCCATGCTGACCAGAGAGCAACACAGGCTGAAAATTCTCCCCCTTTTTGAACAACGACATAGAATCAGCACCACAAAACAGTCAAAGAATTGTTTGCAAGCAGAAGTAAAATTCAGTATTAAAATTATTTAAATTGCCATAAGGTCAGCAGAGATGCACCCCTAGGGGTGTGATTCCTTTGAGGCAGATGAATTGCTCCTCAAGGGGCTGTGTCTCTCTCTGTTTCCTGCAAAGGGCCTCCAGGACAGCTGCCCAACTGAAGATGTCTTCTCTGTCAAGTCTGCTGCTAGGTGATATGAATCCCTTCTCTGGCAGTGCCCTGAGTACCCAGCGTTACCCAGAGTAGCTCTCTGACTGTGTGATTTTTGTTACCATGAATGACAACAAACAGCCCAACAGCAAGCTGAAACCAATGTGCTGGCAGGAGGCAATATGGAAACAATTTTGGCAAAGGCTGGCTGAAGCTGGCTGTGGGACCGTTCATTGAGTTGGTCAAACAGTAGAGGGGGAGGCAGGGTCTCACCCCAGCACCGTGTGCAGCAGCCGTGGGTCTGCCCCATCATGCACACTGTGCTAGACCAGCTCTAACCATCTTCTACTGACAGCACATTCAGCTGTTGCTGTCTCCAGAGGTCTTCTTGCAGGTGACAGTGACACCTTTATCTTCATCCTATGAAGTGAGCAGGGCTTCCTTGTTGATGCAGGCATGCTGAAGTTCTTCTCTGGGCTGAAGGAGAGACATGCATTTTTTTCAAGCATTTCTTCCTAAAGGTACGTGCCTGAAAAGAAGGGGACTTGTCCAAAAGTAATTTAGTTCTTCACTAGTCAGTGGAAAGAACCCTTCATACTGCCTTTGGCACTTGTCTTAGTTTGAGATGAATAATTTCTAGAGGTGATCACTGAACCAGAAAGAGTATCTGTAAAGAATTCAGCAGTAGAGGGAAGCAGCAAGGGCAAATTCAGCTCTCCCAACTCTACTAATGCTTTGACTGGTGCTTATGCAGAGGTTTGGCCCGAAAAGCCAAGATAAGCCACAGACTAAATGAGCTATTACCAGGGAATGATAATTCACTCTGGTCGTTATGTTGGATTAGGGGATGGTGGCTAAGAGGACAGCAGGATACAGCCCAGCTGAGGTGCTCCTTGGCAAAACCTGATCCAGTGTGGGAGCATGGGATGATGCTCTGTGGAGGTGGAGGTCTTCTTCACTGCCCATTTGTAGGCTTGAACAAAAAAGAGCAAAGCCACAAGACTATTGTGAGACCTGTGGCTGTCAGAAGGGCAGAGATGAGTACTAGGGACACCAGTATTATAACCCCAGAGCCCAAAGATGCTGATCATCATCTGCAGGAAATGAAATACATCTGAAACATAACAGAATTTGTCTCAAAACTCTGGGGCCAAAGCCAGCCCCCTGGACAGTGGAGTTTACCCTGGACTTAGGAGTTTTTTTGTTAATTTTTCATGGAGGAATGGATGCGGGATGAGGGAGTCCCATAGCACAACCCTGCTGCATAGGCTACATATAGTCTCTCTGCTCTCTACAGTGTTGTGGCTTTAAGTCTGACGATTCCCATTCTGTAGTGGCCAAGGAAAACCAGCTTTTGCCAAATTTACTGAGCCCCTTACCAGCAGAAGGCAAAAACTCTCCCTGCTACACAAGAAGATAGTAACACCTCCCAGTGTACAAGCTGACATGTTCTGCAGGACTTATGTTGCTTAGCAAGATCCTATTTACGGGGAAATCTCTCTTGTGTGGAAATACATTTTCTCATACACCATTTGCTTTGCTTTCCTCTTACACTGTGAGATTTTCCTTCACGCAGTGACAGGAACAAAGGTACATGAGAGAGCCTCCCTCTGCTCCAACAGAAATATTCCATAAACATGAACTTCACTTCAATTAGTGTGGGGAAGTGTGACATCTCACGCTGATGAAACCCTGAAAATAAAGCTTTGACAAATCAGGGGTATCACTCCGCTGCTTCCCGTGCTCACTTCCACCCACAGTAACAGGTTTTCCCCGTCTTCTGTTCTGGTGCTTGGCACTTTCTCATCCCTGCAGCATTTCTGTGCCATCCACCAACATGTGAAGTCCTGTCCTTAACATCCATCACAAACAAAAGTGCTCTAGCGTTGTCCCCAGCAGTAACTATGGAGACATTAGCATCCATTTCCCATACTGCTGATGGAAGGAAATTTTTCAGTGGGCTGAAGTATGTTCTGGTTTTTTCTTGTTAATAGCCAGTAATGAGGCTTGTTGTCTCTAGCTTCAACTCAAATAAAAATATTTCAGTTTCTTGAACCTTTGGAGAGCTTTGGTGTGGCTCAGTCCTTACTGAAACTGTGCTTTCCTGGAATGAATTGCTAAAGGGACGCTGTCGGTGGTGGTACGCCACATTTCCCACACTGTAACCCAGTCAGCACCAAAGCAAAGACTCTGCACATCAAATGAATCACAAGGGTGTTGGGACCTTGTGGAAACTCACCCAGCAATGCACCTGATCACATGGAAAGGTCGGTGCCTCATATACTCACACTACAGATCCAAACCAGCAGAATAATCCCAGGTGAGATTTGAAATAAGAGGTTTGGTCATGGTGACAGGATAAAATAGTGTATTCTGCCTTGTGCATGTGAATATGTTTCTTACTGAAAACAGTGAAGTGCCATGAGTCTGACTGAGATGTTTTGAAATGTTTTATTCTATGAAAAGATAATGTGGCCTTTTCTCCTCTGAAAATAAAGCATCCCCAAACCAGGCACATGCAAAAAATAAGATCTGTGTTCGTCTTCTGTCAGCTGTGACTTCCCCATGTGAAGAAGTGCAGGACCTGGACTGCACTGTTGCCTTTGCGAGGGCAGAGGCTGGTGCACGAGAACAGCAGTGACTCAGAAACTGGGGTGCATGGGAAAAGTCGTTCAACGTTGTTTCACAAGGGATGCCATAATTTAGTCTCACTCACATCAGTACGATACCTTCACATTTCTAAGCTGCAGCGATAGCAAAAGAAAGTCCAGCCTCTGAGACACATGGCATGGTGGTTGAAAGCTCCAGGTCTTCTGGGACATCTGAGCTCCTCTCTGGACTAGGACATGTTCCACAGCGCTGGGCTGGTGGCCTGGTGGGAGAGCACTGCCGAAAATGTCTGCAGAGCTGGGCTTCAAACCTGCTGGGAGCTCGTGGCTCTTGCTCCCATACTGTGGTGAATGTCATTCGCTTCTCGAAATGGTTCATTTCTGTCAAATTTCTACAGACCTGTTTTACAGCAGGATTTCCTTCTGGACCTCAGGCTCAAATCTAACCACTCAGACACTTTCCCCTGGCATTTCAATTTCCTTTTCAGGAGCTGCCTAATTAAACTGCACAGACTGTACCAAACAGCTGATGGCAGAATCTTGTGTTGTCTGTAGCCTAATGAGGACCTGCTTTTAGCTGGGTAAATATAAACTTGCAATAAGGTCTCCTCCACGCAGACAATGATTCACACTCTTGACATAACGTACTCACATACTTAGAAGAATGAAGTTTCCTTGCAAGAAATGAAACATGCTGTATGTGCCATGGTTGTATGGGAAAAGGGAGGAAATCTGTCCCTCTTGTATGATTGTAAAATAGCTATTGTTGGTGACTTCGCAGTGGATTCTAATTACGAGTAATGTAGGCTTGTACAAATGTGAACACCAACACCTATGTGAGTATGGAGTAATTAAATGAATATTTCTGTCTCAAAAACTATATTTTTATCATAAAATCTGAATCAGACACATTGTGTTGAAGGTAATTACTCTAAGAGAGACTCAATGACATAAAATACAATTTCACACTACTCTGCAAGGACATGCTGTTAACTACCATATCTAGAGGTATTTGTAAAAGCTACAGAAGGATGTTCCAGGGTTTTTAAAATAATGCAAGAATGATCCTGCTCCTGAGCATGGGCTCTCTGGGAACATTTGAAAGCCTTTTACTTACTGCATTTTCTTTCCCAGGCACTGAATGCTAAAGTCTCATCTGAACAAAGCACAGATGTCAAAGCTGTTTTCAAACATTAATGAGCTCCACAAATCTTCACCGCACACTGCTTGCATTATTTTTTAAATTAACATATTTGCTCCCTGTATCTGTTCAGGGCTGGTGAGCAGCTAACCTCTACCCCCGCCCTGCTTAATATTTGTGCTGCCAAGCACAATTGACAGCCTGCTAGCTACAGCCAGGAGCAGGCAGCAGAGTGTTTGCAGTTATCTAAAAGCACACAGGGAATGCAAAGCTCGGGAGGATTTTCAGAGTTTTCTCTCCCTCATGTAAAGTCCTTCTTTATCCAGAGCATCTGTGTGGGCATTTTGGAGCCCAGGTTGACCTTCACAGGTCACCTTCCTTGACTCTGTGAGGGTTAGTACTGGTCACCTCCCCATGAAGCTTCAGGAGGAGGCAATGGCAGGCTCCAGCACAGGAGCAGTGTGTTTCTGCATGAGCGAGTGGCAGTGACGCTCAGAAGCTGTGTTCTCTGCCTCTGGTTTGATGCTGTGAGTTTACAGTCTTTGCTACTCAACGAGCAAAGCCCTCAAAAGCCTGAGACGTGCCGTCTCCTGACCCAGCTCTCTTCATGAGACATTGCCAGAGCAGGAATTGGAGAAGCTGCTTGTCCTGCACCCTGGAAGGTTTGCAAAGAGAAGGTGTGGAAGCAAAGCTCCTTCCCATCCTGCCTCCCTTCTACTACCCAGCTTCAATGTGCCTCTAGCCCTCTGCATTAGGTGCTGTGACACAGGACAGAGACAATATGGAAATGCCCCTGTGGCTCCCAGCTTGGAGTGCACTGTTGCTGTGTTAAAAAGGAGAGCAGATTAGGTTGGAGGGCAGATTTGTGTGTAGGGATGTCATTGTTCTGGGAAATGAGTAGCACCAGGATAACCAAATCTACCACCAGGCTCATTTAGTTGTCCAAACTGGAGACACTCTTTGTGTTTATTCAGAGACTGAGGCAAATGAGTGAAAAAACAGGGGTGGAATCGGAGAGGAGGTGATTGTCAGTCACAGTGTAGGTGGGTCTGATGGGCTTTCCTCCGCTGGTGGTTCCTGGGCAGAGACTAGATGTGATGCATCAGATGAGGGAATCTCTTTTAATAGGAAAACAATGAAGAAGGAGTAACAAGAACTCTATTTTCAAGGATTAAGGAAATGCTATGGAGTCAGGGTTATTTGCATAAGCACGTACCCTGAAATGAATATTTATAAATCATTTTAGTTCCTCCCAAGTATCTATTATTCAAACCTGTGGGACAGCTATATTAACGTCTTCCTTTTTTCTCTGCTCATGTGGTTTAACTTGAGAGTTGAGGGCCTCATCTGTCTCTCCGCACAGGGCAGAAGGAAAGATCAAGCCTGATGTCTTGCTTTAACAAATCTAGAGAGACACTTGGGGTCTAACTTGGGCCAGCAGCTCTGTGTTTACTCCTGACTGTGTTGTAGTCTTATGTTTTAAAATGCTAGCAACAGCATTTCTAAACAAAGCTTTCTTTTCCTTTCTTTTCCTTTTTTTTTTTTTTTTTAATCTTTTTTGCCCCCTTTTTCCCTTTTCTCTTCCTTTTCTTTCTTTCTTCTTTTAGGTGTAAAACTGAGTTTCAGAGGCTTGGCTCGTTTATGTATACAACTGCAGGGACTGTGGATGTTCCCCCAGGAGCATCCAGCCACGGTATCTTTTCGAGCAGATCAATTGTCCTTTTGGGGGCACCCTCCCATCTCCTGCTGGCTACAGGTTTAATTCATACAAAAAGAAAGACTCTTTGGAATGAAGGAGTTAATCAGACATAACAGAGAGCCAGGGAGATGACTTCTGTCTGAGCATCACTTTCCCTGGCCCTGATGGATACATGTTCATTTAGCCAGGTATTTCTGGAGCTGTCTTCTGCTTGAGAGCCATCCCCTTGGCCTGATCAGTGTCCTCATTTTCTGGTTCATCCCTTTGTAAGATTCATTAGCTCCCTGCTGCACCACATACAGCTTCAAAGAACTTGTACTATCCGCAACAGGTTCCCATGAGGCTAGTATAAACGGAGACCTTGCATTTCCAAACAGAGTATATAAAAGGGGAAGATGAATAATTCTTTCTCCAGAAACTCATCTGAGCCTCTGCGTACTTTCAGTTATGCATGGTCTTAGATTAACAATGCTGGTTCTGGGTCCCTGGTATTATATTTGACTCTCCATCACCATCACAAAGTACAGCTTATGTTTAGCATAATCCTTCAGGGAATTTGTAGGGAGACCTGTCAATCCTCAAGAAGTGACAAATTTGGACCTCTCCTAGCATCATGAGATCATCACATATCTAGGATGTCAGTAAGCAATATACACATTTTTTCTGTGGTCAAAATGATACTGTTTAAGTAGATTTAATAGTGTTTGAGCACAATATCAGTCTACTAAAGGCAGTGCTGCTTAGCACAGAAGCAGTTTTGAACGAGTCTCATGCAAGCTGTTGTGTCAGCATTCACCTGCCCTTCCCAGGCAGCGATGCAGCGGGCTCACAGTGCCCCAGAGGGATGCCCCAGCCCACCCTGTGCCAGGGCCCTCTGCATCTGTTGCTGAAATTTCAGAAAGATCTGCAGAAATTCCTGCAAAAACTTTCTCTATCCTCTCTTATGAATGGAACATTTTTAATTAACATACCATACCAAAGGCTGTAGGACTTCGTAAGTCAATAACAAATCCATAAGTCAATGCAAATCCTGTATTTGTACAGTAGTATGAGTAGGAATATTACAGAGCACCACTCTGCAAAAAATGAATATTGCTCTCATGGCCTGAGATCAGTGCATGGATGTCTACTCCGTAATAGATTTCTGGCAACCGAATATTTTCTTTAATGCTATAAGACAGCTGGGCAGTATTTGATCATTATTATCCTAAGCATTCCGTGGTGTTTTGGGTGTAATTAGATGGCAAAGTAACCTAGCAATATATTCTAAATAGCAATTGTCCCATAAATTAAGTACTTCTTTATATGAAATTACAGCTCATGGTCAAGATTTCATTTCACAAGAATTTGTGTTTCATCTGGTGGAATCTAGGTCTTCTACCTTGAATGCCTGACCCTGTGTCTACTTCATCTGCCCCTGCCTGCCAGCTGTGGGTCCACTTGACCTCCAGAAGTACATAAAATGAGCAGAGGAAGGCTAGTTTCTCTGATAATGTGCAAAGAGAGATCCAGTTCATCTAAATTCCACTTGTCTAGAACCAGTGATGAGTGTTCATTGCACAGCCTACATGCCTCAGATAGAGGTAAAAGCCTCTCATTTGGATTGCTCTTCTGCTTCCTTCTCCTTCTCCTTCTCCTTCTCATTCTCATTCTCCTTATTCTGTAAAAGAGACTTTGAAAGGATAGCTCATATCCAGACATCTAAACTTGAGCTACATAATGTTATGTCATTGGGATCCTACTACTGAAAGCCCATCCCAAAAGAACCAGCTGCACCCAGGTCTTGGCTCTGGTCACTCCATCCAAATGTGCTGAGGTTCTTCTACCCTTTGTCAGAAGTAAACCTAAAGCCCCGGCTTCCAAGCCATCACTTTCACAGCTAGGAACACTGAGACAGGCTGCACATGGGAAATAGGAGAACAAGTCCTTTTGCTGAAATCCAGGGAACTTTGAATGCCTGTGGCCCATGAAGAACCTCCTCATGCACTGTAGTTTGCTATAGAGGTGAACCTGCCTGAGGACGTTCTGAGAAGGGTCAGTCCTCGGCCAAGCATCTTCCATGCCTGGAGGTAGATCATCCCATGTGTTCCCCTAGAAGTCCACAGGGCTCAGCAGCTGGCTTGTTTTGAGGGAATATGAGAAGTGCATGTTCAGGCTGCTGAGGACAGGTTTATTACTGCCTAGGCAAGGGTTCTCACTGGGTAGACTGTATGCAGTAGATGACTCCATCTTCAGTTTGGTCCTAATGACAGGTTTATTTCCACAAGCAATGTCCTCTGAAATTTCCAGCTTGAGCCAGGCTGGCATCCTCCATCCACCTCAAATGGCTAGTGGTTGCACTCTGGAGCCTTGTTCCTCTGTCTAGCTGCTGACAGAGAAGACTGAGGTATATCAAGAGTACAGTGAAGAGGGGAAGTATAATTTCTGTTTTCTGCTTCAGATGTGTTTCTCCAGGCTGCCAGAGAAAGCTCTGATCTTGTCTTGTGCTGACAGCCAGAGGCATGCTTGGCTGTTTGCTCTATTTCAGTGCAAGTTTCCAGAGCAGGAAGGACAAATCCCCAAAAAAGAATCTGACAACTGCTCTGCATAAACTAAATAGAGGTAGTCAAAGAGGGAAGAGTCTGGCTACGGTTGCATCTTGCGTGCCGTAGAAGGCTGGTTCAGAGCAGAGGAAGCACACGGCACTTTGTAGATCAAGTTCACTGAAGAGGTCAGACACCACAGGCACTAAATTGTTGGCTGATACCTCAATCAATTTTAGGTCCTGCTCTAAAAAAATTCATAGGGCTAAGAAAATATGGTATTTATAGAGTTTCCTGGCTTGTTCTGAGAGAACCATAGAAGTGCCGGTGGAAAGAGACCTCTGGAGGTCTCTAGTCCCTTCTTCCTCTCAGAGAAGGACAATGTCTAGCAGCAGATCAGCCTAGCTGTGGCTTTGTCTAGTGAATCCCAAGCACTTCCAAGGACTGACACCTTGCCCTCCCTGGATGACCTGTTTCAGGGCTGTGTGACAGTGAAGATTTTCCTTATTAAAAAAAGAGAAGGCACAGAGAAGAAATATTGGTGCCGAGGCTTTCCAAACACTGGTTAAATCAGTGGATGAAATCGATAGCTAGATCCTGCTGGTGCTTATCTTTTGCCAGCTGTTGCCCGTAACTGTGAAACTAAAAGCTCATCTGTGATCTTCCATCATGCCCTAGTCAGACCTTGTCCAAACCTGAAGAGTATGCAGTTCCCTTAATAATATGCTGTTCTTCAGGGTGTTTGATACTGCACAAAATTAGCATATATTTTTTCTCATCCTCAGTTGTCCATCAGAGAGAAAATGCAGAAAGTGATGTCTTTCTCATCAGAGTCTCAGCTGAAGGAACACATTATACCTTAAAAGTCCCAGATTTAGTGATCCTGCTTTGTCTGTATCTTTTTGACTCTTCACAATATTGTCATTTATATTTATGAGATTATAGAGAGATTTAAAATGTTACAAACTCCCTAAATACTAGGAGTAGGGGAAAAAAAAGAAAAGAAAGAAGAGCTTTTTACTTTGAGTTTATGAACACAACAGATGCAAAATCTAGAGGATGTAGGCAGGAAGAGTGAGTTCTGTTGGGCAGACAAAAGTGGAAAAACCAAAGAAGTCAATCTTAGCTGCAGTTTGGGAATGTACTTGAGTAAGCTTCACCCATCTGCAGTATGGGGAAAGCCTACAGGGAGCTCATAGTTCCCCTGATCCCTGTTCTGACTGTTCAAAGAGGTCCTGGACGTACAGGAATCTTGTCTGGGTTCTATGCATGGCACAGTACAGCTGGCAGTTCCATTTATCAGACTTCGCCCGCTGCTGGCTACTGCCTCTGTTTTGCACATTGTGGTGGATGATGGAGGGCCATGGTCCCTCTTCAGCACTGTGACCTCCAGTGCCCAGCAGAGCAGGTCTGCCCGAGAGGTGACCTGCCATGGGACCTCATCATGTGGCTTTACCCTGGGGGCCCCCAACAAGGAGAGAAGACAATCAAGAGGATTCACTTGTCCCCACAACAGTTGCGGCTATGAACTGGGTGGTTAGTTGGGTACAGTGTGTTGGCACAGTGGAACACCCTTGGCTCACGGTTACAGCACATAGTTTTCTCAGGGAGACTGAGTTTATCAGTGCAACTCAAACTGCTGGAGTTAAACCCAGCAATGGAGTAATCTCGGAAGCAAGCACTTGGAAAGCTCCAGGTGGTGGCCTTCTGACGTGGCAGCTATCTGTACAAAGCAACAACGTACATTCCTCCTCACTGGCTGATGTATGGATTTCACCCCCTGCCAAATTTGCCATCAGAAACTCCTGGCTTGCTTCTTTACCAGAGCTTTCTGCAAAGGAAACTTCCCAGTCCTGTCACATGGTGCGTTGCTTCTTCCCATGGATCTTTCGGTCTTTTTCCAGGTCTTTCTGTCAGAAATATCAGAAAAGTCTAACAACTGATTGGAGGGATACCACAGAGCCAAGTTCTTACAAAGGACAGGAGCACTGTAGGTCCCAGGCTTGATTTCCTCATCTGTTAGCTATCCACTATGTCTTACAAAACCATCCTCTGTGGCTCTGATCAAAAACATCTCCTGAAATCCCAGATCTTGGCTACGAAAACTCTGGAGTGAAATCAGCATGGGTCTGCCCACCCTCTCCTGGCTGTGTCAGAGTACAACAGTCATGCCTGCAGAGTGTGAGGCAGATGCAGGTCTCCGTGCCTTCTGACAAGCCTTTCTACACCAGGACCTGGGACACAACCATCTGAAGGGCTCTAAAGGGCGGACAGTCCCAGGAAAGCATGAGTTTCTTCGAAGAAAGACTGTAGGCATGGTCAAAGTCTTATCACTTGCAAAAGTTGTGTCCTTCCAGGCCTTGACCTTATCCCTCCTTTGCCTTCTGCTGGGTGCAGCAGCACACATCCCTCCTTTAGAGCTGCAGTTTGACACCTTAGCTGCTCAGCCAGCACTCCTTAGCCTGGGCTGAATCAGTTCCTTCATGAAAATGGCAATATTATGAACGTCTCCACCCATGTTCCTTTAGGCCTGGGCTCTTCTGTCTCCTGCAGTCCCTGCAGACTGCATATTTGGACCAGTCTGTAAAAATAATTGCCCATTTCCAGTGTCAAAGCCTGTGGTAATTAGCACCAACAGTAATCCTGGTTTGGAAAACTTGGATCCAGCTGAGCGGGAAGTGACCTTTCCAGAGCAGAACTATGCTTTCTAAAAGCTGATGGCATGGCATAGCAACTGAAAAGATTTTGTTCTTTACACTGCCGAGCCCTCTCACAAAGGGCTCTGTGCTGACTTTTCTCCCTAGTCTAGTTTAATTATTTTCTTTACCTTGAAATAACAGCAATATGTAAAATAAAAAAGGAAAAAAATGCTAGAAAAGATATGAAAGAAAGCACAATACAGTGGTGCAGAGCAGGCCATTTCTGTGTGCCTTGCAAGACCTGCAGTACTTCTGCGGTTCTTCAGCCCTTCACTGATCTAAAGGAGCAACAAGCTTCCTAGTGACCTGGGAATATTTCTTCTTTCTTCTGTCTCCATCCGTGCATGGACAATATTCTTATCACCTGTAGTAGTTTCACATGACAAGTCCTCATGCCAAACTGGCAGCTATATTTTGCTCACACTCAGAGATGATTTGCAGCCGAAAAAACTGTTAAGACGCAAGAGCAAGAAAACTGTGTCAATGGTGTTTGGCTGTAACCCAAACACAGTAACACAGCAGGCATGGGAGCTCCCTCGGATGTTTTTGCTTGACGAACTCCCACTTGAAACAGCTGATGAATTTCAATATTTGGACAGATGGCTGGATTCCCAAATATGATTTTAAAATACACATCGAAGCTCTTCAGAAATTGCAATATCGTCTTTTGCGGGGAGTTATTTGCTTGGAAGAAGATATTCTTCCTTTTTTGTTGTTTTAATGACCACAGTTGGTAACCTCTTCCCACCACAGACAGCACTGGAGCTGTGATCATTTCCTGGCTTGACGTCCACCCCGTGATATCTGGAAGGGCAGTGCTAGGGATCACTGCATTTACAATACACTGATTTTTTTCTGTAGTCAAGAAGGGCTCCGGTATTACCTGGTAACAAACCCTAATAAGTCCATTTTCCCAAAAATTGTATCCAAACTGTCCACTTGCCAGCATCTTCAAAGCAAAGACGAAAATCATATTATCCCATAGTGGTTGGAATAATAAAAAAGGAATTAGAAAAACAAAATTATAATATGATAAACTTAATGATAACCAGTCAGGTCAGTGTCATTATTCAGAAAATAATCGCCACGAAACAGGCCTTGCAGTACCCTTGCTCAGATCCTGCTCTAAACACGCCACCCACAGTGGAAAAGACCCTGACAGTGGCCTGGCTAAGAGCACAGAGTGAGTCAGGAGAAGAGTCAGGATTAAAAGTGAGGTTGTCAACATCCTAAAGTTCTTTGGCCACTCTGAAAAACAGAGGAGAAGGAAGTTTGTAACACCAGTTTTAGATGTAAGTCAAGGCAGGGAAAGACCTCCATCTTGCTCAAAGCCCCATCTCCCCTGCTCAGGTACTACCAACCAGACAAAGGACAAAAAAAAAGAAAAGGAAAATAAACTTTTAGATTACAGTTGTTATTTCATTAATGAAGCTGTTCTCTAGATCTATCTGGAGGTAGAATGCCTTTGGGGTGCTCCTTGACTGCAGGAAACATCAGAGGGCAGAAAGCTCTTGTTCCCTTGTGTGGGAGATGTTGGAGGCCTGAGTGAAGTGAGATGTACCATGTTAGTCCCCAGACTTAATGCCATGGTGACACACATTCCTTACGATACTGTCAGCACAGAGTCATCGAGGCCATGGTCACTGCTCCCTTCTAATGAACCTTTCTAATGAACTTTGCTTAATCCGCCAGCCCAGAGAGTACTTCTCCTGCAATGGAGTTCTGCCAGGTATTCGCATCTTCTCACACTGCAGTAGCATGGTCCGGGTGGCCAGTGCAGGCTGGGGATGATGGAGGGCTCAGGTCTGCCCTTGGCTCTGCTGTGGGCAGCCAGGGGAATTTGAGTGGGCTGGGCAACCCTTCAACCTGCCTCTGTGCAAAACAGACCAGATGTGGGGGGCTTCTCACCCAGCTGAACTGTGTATAGCTTAGTCTAATTGGTCTAATTGCTATTAATTTTTTGTTATTGTTTAAAGGTCTCTCAAAGATTTGGAATAACATAATAAAAATGGAGGAAGCATCCTACAAGTCAGAGAGTAAAACACGCTACAGCAGAATGCACTTAATGGAGCTGTTGACAGGATTAAACCTTGTACACTTGCCTATAGAGCCAGCCCTCTGCTCTTAAAGAGGCTGGAATACTCACAATTCAGATATTGTAGGCTGAATCTCACAGAGGATGAAGACTTCTGCTCTGCTAGCATGAGAAACATGCGTTTCAAGTCTTGTTGGATTGCAAACTGCCTGGAAGCTTTTTTTCTCAAGGAAGATGTTTATTAAGCTCCTTCTTTGATCATACAGGGGGCTAGAAGACTCATCTATGCCTGTGCAAATAAGACCACTAACTATTTTTTTCCAACAACCAGAGCAGGTTGGTTTAGTGACAATGATTTATGAACAGCTCTCTTCTCTGAGGCTATGGTGTTAATTAATTGCTTCTGGAGTGTTTGGATAAAAAACATATTTGCTCATACAATAGTCAAATGCTAAATATTTTGTGCATTTTACAAATATTTCTAATATGTGTCCACAGAACAATAGATCAGCAAACGAAGCAGCTGCAGAAGAGACAGATCAGACATACTTATGAAATAGTCAATTATTTAGATTAATTAATGAGTAATGACTATGCATGCATTTTGCGTATAATTTGACTATTACAATGCCAGAACTTTCAGCTGTTACTGTCCCAGTCAGTTATTATGCCTTCAGCAGAGATACGCTACTTACATTTGTCACAGGGAGTGCTGCTTTACAGAAACTTCAAGGTTTCCCTCCCAGTGCCGCTGCCGCCTGCCACGAGTCCTTGAGAAACCCAAACAGCATCTCTGTGGACTAGCAGAGGCTCATGTTTAAACTGGTTGCAGGGAAGAAAAATGTATGTAGGTATCTAACAGAGTAGGTAGGCATCTGTTGGGATTTATTCTGTAAATGCCTAGGAAACTAATGCCAGATTCTTATCTGTATTCAGGCACCTGCCTTGCACAGAATTACCAGGGATTACGTGCTTTAAAAAATCCTACTGCATGCTTATTTGCATCTTTATGTGCCTAACGACATTTAAAAAAACATTCCTAGCAGCCAAGTCTCAAAAAATCCAAGGGAATTCCCCATGTCTCTGCTTGCTCTGTGATCTGGGGCAGGTTCACGTGTTCAGTGACATTCTCTTACTCATTGCTTGCCTATACAGCCTTCCAGAGGTCATTATCCATGCAGGACCCTCTTCTACTAACCACTATCATTACCCAATTATTTTATGTCCTTCCACTATTTGCTGGAAACCTCCCTGAGCTGCCCAGTTGTACTGAAACATGCCTGGAAAGCTCTAATTAATATTACCAATCTACTGCAAGTCATGCCTGACACATGAATATCCATGCGTTTGCATTTGATGAATGTGTGTGTGCCGGCAGGGAAGGAGTATGGTGTGTCTATTATAGTATTTGTTCATAATAAGTGATGAAAATGGAGAAATAGTACTCTACATTTCAATATTTTTTAGATATTTGATTTATATATTTCCCATACTATACCAACTGCAGTGAAAATAAATGGAGCACGTTGCATGCAGCTGTGAAACAACATCTCTCTTGGCTTTGATCTGCACTGCGCTGTTGATGTCTTTCTTTTTGGTAGTGTGGTTGGGATAGGAAAGAGAAAGATCTGATGTTGAAATATGCTGTCCCTGTGTACTTACAAGTGGGTTTCTTAGGCCCCTATATACATGCCTTTTCTGGTGGGGGAGGCTTCTGAATGACTAACCATTGCACTTCTCAGAAATGCAACTTTATTAGATAACCGTGGTGTGACTGTTTTGGAAATTAAACACACCCAGGATTATTTTCATCTCTGACTTTTGTGTAACGTAGCTTGTAGCCATACCACTGGACACTACAGAAAGAGGTAGCTGAATCCAGAAAGTTCAGTAGGAATGGTCCCTGGTCCATGCTAACCCCTAAGCCATCCCTGACCACTGCCTGGGAGAGTCCTGGTTAGCACAGCTCAAAACCACACCATGAAGCGTGCTACTGATCAGATGGTGTGGGCAATTGTCAGACAGTGCTTAGCCGTTTCCTGGCTTCACTGAGCTTCAAAGTCTGGATACAGGCTCAAGTTCCCCAAGATGGTCTGTTGTTACTGAGTTTAACCCCATCAAAGCCCATAGAGCAGCCCAGAGAGCCAGCAGCACAGGGAGGGAGTGTCCTCCAGGCTCCTTCCTTCCCTCTGCCTCACCAAGACAGAGGAGGAATGCTGCCAGAAAGATGTGGGGACACTTCTTATGCCAAGGCAGCACTCAGCTTTGCTATTTGTACAAAGTATTCTGCTCATGCAGGGACTGAAAGAAAAAAAATCTGCTTTGAAATGTTTGAAAAGTAAAACGGTACCTCCACGAACCTTCTACAACTCTACCTCAGACCAGAAAGCTCTGTACAGGGCAAGGGAGCAGTTAGACCAGACAAAAGCTGTTTCTGCATATGCTCTGCCTTGACATTGGAGTGTCATTCAAGAGCAGAACACAAAGCTGTATATAAAGGTGTCTTGGGTTTCTTTCACAGGAGCTGAGAGAGGGAGGGTGGCATAACCTTTCAGATCCTCAGTAGTATCTTCCCCCCCTCCCCTGGCAGGCAGGGAAACGTTTTATAAATTATGCAGGTGCCATGGACACCTGATACTCTCAGAGGAATGAAACCAATTGAAAAAGCACGATGAAACTGTCTTCCTGAAACTGAAGTGGGGCATTAACCCCTCTGAGGCTTGAGCCAGGAATGAGAAGCCCTGACAGAGTCCTGGTTAGTACAGCTCAAAAAGACAATGGGGTGTCAACTTTTATGACTATCCCCCTGGGGCTACAGGACCCCTGGAAGAAGCCCCTTGTCCCCTTTCCCTCTATAAAGAGCTTGGGAACCTGCCATAAAGTCTCAAAGGACTAAGTGGTCCATTGCTGATGTCAACCCAGGCGGCAGGTTTAGTATCTTGTGACATTGCTCTGAATCCTTGGCAGTTCCTGGAGTGCCCCATGTTCTAGTCTCAGCTCTCTGCAGCAACTCCAGGGATACATCTCTCTGTTTCTTCCAAGAAGCTGATTAGTGTCAAGCTCTTGGGCAGACTTGCAGCAATCACTTCCACTGTAGACAGAGGACCTTCCAGAGGTCATGGTGCCACTCTGCCAAGCAAAGCAGCAATGCCAGGGATGCTCAGCTCCTGTACAGAGAAGGTTCATGAGCAGCAGCACCAGCAGAGCAGTAAGTACAAAGGTCTGCCTAATGGGAAAATCCCCATGCCCAGTGTCCATGAACATCCGAGCTGTAAGTCTGATTTCCCATGGATGCCAAGGTGAGAGAGAAACTTGAGGGCTACTGGTTGGCTTCTCATTGAAAGCTGTCACCCCTTCAGGCTGTTTCAAAGAGCCACCATTTCCCTTCCCTCACGAGTAGGTCTCCATATAGTCATGAAGCTGTGGGGCTGCTCTGAGATGCTGCCCCATCCCACTGAATTTACCAGATTTGCCTTCTCTCATGTTCTTGAACAGCACAGATAGGCAGGCAAGAAAGCAAGAACAGTCAGTCCCAAAGCTGGGTTCATTTCTGTTCAACACACAAGAGCATGTGGTGTCCTGTGCCTTGGCCCTGGACTCACTCCTGACAGGTTGTTTTCATTTTATCTGCATTTTCTGTTATCTCCAAAAATGTGTTCCTTAGGCTGTGGGGTGCACGCTGCCCATGCTGAGTGACTGACTACAGCAATCAGTGCATTCTGCTGATGAGAGGTGTTTTTTCTGGCAGGCAGTTGTAGCACAAATCTGGGGTAGCCCAAGACCCATCTGAGCACTATGGTCACTGTATCCATGGAGCTACAGAGGCCTTCTAAGCTGAGATGTTCTCAGAAGAGCCTAGCTATGGAAAAAGCCTGATCTAATGCAGAAGAAAAAAAAAAAAGTTTAGTAGTCTTGCCCAATATAGTTTTGATTTTATGTCTTCTTGTCTTCACCTGATCCTAACAGACACATAAAACCCCATCTAAAGCCAGTGTTTAAATCTAGGAAACATCCTCCATAGACTGCAATTAATTAAAACAAAAAGAAGAATCCACCAGGTCTAACTTGATGACCTGACACATGAAATACCAAGAAATGGAAGTTGATAGAAGTGGAAAAGGTTTAAGATCTGGAAGAATTTTCTATAGAGCCTAAAGGCAACCATGTCTGTGTGGCAATAAAAATGCATCACCTTCTCAAGAAGACACCTTTCAAGCTACAAAAAGGTTAATTTTTGAAGTTAAATCCCGTGATAAATAAAACATTACTGAACACTGCATGACTGCAGGAAGAGCTATGGATTAGCATAGCTTGAAATGAAACGCTGGTCTATGTGTGGGTGTGGAGAGGGGGGTGTGCAGTGTATGCTTGGCAAATACTTCGGATCCTGAAAGCAGCTATAAGAGAAAAGGATAATAGAGAGCCTTAAAGACTTTGTAAATCTCTTCTACCTGGACACACATGGGATGCTGAATTCAGGTTCCATCTAATATATTTGTATGCTTTGAGGGCTGAAAGCAAGATTTAGCCCTGCTACCTCTTTAACCTGGAGGTACGCTCCTGTAGGTTAAGTCTTTGAGCCTGGTGGCCCAAAGAGTAGGCTAGCCCTGGCCCAGAGTGCAGGAGCAGTGCTATTGCAATCCCTTTCCTACAGGATGATCCCTGTGTCAGCTCAGGGACTTGTGGCAGCAGGAGTAGAGTCACCGAGGCATGTGCCCCAAAGCAAGGTAACATATACTGGCTGGTTGATGCTTCCACTACAGTGCTTCACAGTCACGTCTTCAGCAATATCCTCTGCTACATCCCCATCAACAACTTTGAACAGGTACCAATGTAGCAGGGTAAACAGATAGGCAGATCTCCAGGGCCTCCTTCCTACTGGAGTATCCTAAGGAGCACTGCAGTGAGCTGGTGGGATTGATACTCACAACGGGGGCAGCTACAGTAAGCTGGAAATCAGCTTTTCATAAGCAGACCCACATTGTACGTACCTTTAAGCTCATATATTTTTCTTCATTTGTGGGGTGAAAAAAGAGCTGAAACACTATCTGTAACCCTTATTCTGTTGAGGAGAATTAACTCATTAGAGGGGATTACAGCAAGTAAATTTTAAGGAAATTAAGGTAACTCATTAAAGCAGGATGATTTTTGTTTGCAGCTTGCACCTCTAAAATCGGCCAGTAGCTGTGTTTCCCCTGCAGAGCTGCATGGTATTGCTAACATCACAGGAGTCCTGTCCCTCTCACACTGCTCAGAGATACATGGAGCGAGTCTTTGGCAGTTGCTGGTTGCCCCCTTCCCTCCCCCTCTCAGATTAATGACAAGATAGCCCAGCCTGTGCTATCTGAAAGAACTTTTTCTTCTTTCACATTTTTGCATCCAGAAATAATGAGTGTCACTGACGGCTGAAGAATACAGCAAGTGGGAAGGTCAGCAGAGGACAGTCAGCTAAGCAGTGAAAAAAAGAATTACACAGTTGAGGTAGAGATCCACAGTTATAGAGAAGTGAAAGCTCTCCTTGGCAAGTTCTCTGCCATAAAGGTGTTTAAGCCTTTGCTGGAAATAAGGGAAGGTCAAGGGAGAAACAAAGAGAAAACTGGAATCACAGTCCAGAAAGTACACCAAGGGTCTCACCTGTCATGTGAAAGCAAACAAGGAAGACTGAGCTGGTACTTCAGGAGCTGGGGTTTTAAGATATCCTCTGAGAAAGGCACCAAATCCCTCAGCCCTGGGTACTGAGGACTGGGCAGCGGGGAGGCCTGTGCCATGCACCCAGCCATGCGATGCCAGAGGGTGGGCAGCACAGTGTGAGGGGACACATGTATCTTAACTGTATACACCAGCAGTGTGCCAGCCTGAGCACAGCTGATAGACAATGAGGTTAACAGGGTCTCCTAGCCCCAAACTGATACTCGGTTGGAACCAGGTAGAACCAGGAGTTCTCTGTGGGACTTACTGTGAAGCCTTGTATGTTGGAGCATGACTTTAGGAGCACTGCTGAGTTTAGGAGTTACAGGGACTGTGGCCTGACTGAACACAAGGCACATGGGATAGAATTCCCCATGCTCGGAGCTCGCTCTGGACTGCGCCTGTCCCATGCAGAGTGATGGTAAGAGGTTTGGAACTGCTGCAGCAGCAAAGGAGGTGATGCCAAAAGGGAGCAATCAGTCTCCACTGGCCTAAGAATCCCATGGAGACACAGGCAATCTAGGCGGAGTGGGATCATTTCATCCTGTTCTCAGCACAGAGAGCCCTTTCTCAGGAACTGCCACCTTGACCAACTGGAATAAGTAAAATACAACCTCTCTGGTCATTTTGCAGGACCCAGCGTGATCTCCTGCTTGTTTCCCACGGCAAAAACCTGAGAAGTTTCCAAGTGGACTTGCTGGGGCTGGTCCAAGTTGTCGCTGTGCATTTCCCAGAGAAGCTGAAAAAAGCAGCTGCCTGCAAGCCAGGAAACTTTCACCCTTTTTTCGATCTCATTGAAGGTTTGGAGCTTTGTGCTACCCGAGGAATGCAGGTGCTATAGCAATTAAGAGTCCACGTATTTTCATGAAACCATTGAACATCCCAATTATACTGTGCTGACAAAGGCTGTATTCACCACCACATCTGTTATCTCCATTTACAGGAACTCTTTTGTAAACCTACACATGTATTACTCTTGGCTAGCTCCTCTGGGAAATCTGCCTGTCTCACTTCCAGCCTTATGGTTGTCCAATTACTTCTATTCCTGCCTATTGATTTATACCCTGCTTTAGGGGTGGTTTTACCCATTACCCCAAAGTGGAATACACTGTCAGTGCTAGTAGCAAGTTATCAGAGCCAAAAAGGTCTTGGAGCACAAGAGGAAGGTGATCTCTCCAAGGGTAATCAGAGAGCTTGCATAAATCCTACAGAAAAAGAGGCTGGAGCAAGGCTTAAATCCCAGCTTAGAGAGCTCTGTTAGGGAGGGCTTCATGCACAAGATTCTGCAAACACCAGCACCCACTGACAGCACAGCCAATGAGACCGTGTGTCAGACCTGATGGTCAGCAAGATTGCCCGTCCTGCTGGGTCCAGGACAGTCAGTCAAGGTCCATGCCCTTCTCTGCAGTTTCAGGACATCCACGCAGGGCTGCAAAGTGACATTAGTCAGTAGTTCTGTTCACTACCATGGTTCATTACTCAATGAGTGAGACTTGACCTGTCGGATGAGAGTAGGAGCAGATATTTGAGCAAGAAGAGTGTTCCATATTAAAGGTACAGCTCAATGAGGTTTCTGAACAAAGTCCAGCTCTTCATCGGCTTTTTGAATTACCCTAGGAACTTCAGGGATAGTAGCCAGTTTGGGCGAAAAAGGAGCAGTGTCACTCAAAATACTGTGTTTGTTGTTCTATGAACTAATGCAAACTGTGAAACAAACCTGGTGACAAAATGTGGTCCAAGTTGTTTGTTTCTTTCCTACCTATCACTGCAACAGGGTGGCTCTTCCAGAGGTGTCTGTCATCCACGTAAGCTTCAACAGTCCTAACACCTGCCTCATGCAGGATGACTCCAATGAACCGAAAGCAGAGGGTTGGTGCTCCACAAGAAAAAAGATGTTAGGTAACAATCTAAACACAGTCCTGGCATGTACAAAAGCAAAATAGACTTTGTTCAGGTTCCTATCCTCTCCCAAAATGAACATGCTTCTCTGTATCTGAACTTGTTTTTTATGCTTTTCACTGAGATCCGGTCTTCCACTTTTTCCAGATATATTAGGTCTTCAGCTCATCTTGCCTGTGGCAAAATGTTAATGCTTCTTTCATCCACTAAATTTTTTCTTCTTTCATCCAAGCAGAGCTGGCCAGAGTGAATACTGAATTCGTCTGGGCATGAAAAAGAGGGACCTCCCACACTTTTCCTTGCAGAGGTCATGGTGTCCTTGCCTGCTTTGGGTGACTTTCCCATATTTTCAGCTGTTGCAGTGGACTCACTGTGAGATGGGATTTCCCTGAGGAGATGTGTCAGAGCTATGTTGGAGCTGTCTGACCACTTGGAGGTATGAGACTGCAGCCATAGCACTATGGGCTACAAGCTGCTCTTCAATGCAGACTTCACAGGGGGTTCAGTTTTCAAATAGATTAGATAGCTTCTCACCTATAGGCTTTGGGGTCTGAGAGCCTTTCTAGACTCCTACAGTTTCTCTGCTCATGTATCTTTATGAGGGGCCTGAAAGACAGAATAAGGCGTCTGAATGCCAGACTGCACTGCTGGACTCCTGTGAAGGTCTGCCTCTGCCTTCCAGTTATGCCCTTGGCAATACCCACAGCTCCAGTGTCATCATCCGATTTAGGCAGATTACCAGAGCACAGAGTAGCCAGCAGCGCCTTTCCTCCTAGCAGAGTGTGCCTTGCAGGACGTGAAGGAAAATGATAAAAAGTTCCTCTTGTCCCTGCAGGAAGCTGGCAGGGCTTACAGGAGGGGAGGGAGGCAGATCCATGGAATCCATTTTGCCAGGTGTTTTGCACAAAAGGTATGCATTTTAACTCCTTCTGTGGCCAGTCTGTGGGATGGCTTTTCTCACCGGAGGCAAACTGCTGTCAGGCTAAGACATTGTTTACTCAGAGTTCAGCTGCCATCAGCAGAAGGTCCAGAATAGGGCACAAACTCACATCAAAAATGAGTGTTTCTGCCTCTTCACTGCTGCCCAGCACCAGCAGCCCTTCAGGAGCTGGTTTGATATCTTCACCCAGTTCTGCTGCACTTAGGCAGTTGAACCAACACTGAGCTGTTCTGGAGACACTCTGGCTCACATGAGACCTGTTTTGCCTCCTGAGGTCACAGAGAGAACTCTGAAGATAAAGCAGGTGAAGACTGGGGCTGTCCATCATTTTCTATCCCCACAGTGCATGGTCCCATCCAGACTGGAAGAAGAGCAGTGTGGGAACTGTGTTAAACGCACCCTGTGGAAACAGACACCAATGGTGCATTCGGAGAAATCACTGCCATGGGGGCCTTTCACACCAGGTAAGTGTCAGCATGGATCTGCACAGAGACTTTGCAAGGAAGTTAGCACAGGAGAGCAAGGTTGGAGTTCAAAATACAGCAGCTCCATCCTACTGTCTATTGTGTGGGCACCAATCCAGCCGTGGCACATTGCACCATGGCAGCAGCAGTGTGAAAAAGCAGAGCCTGGTGTATTAAGGTAGCTAAACACAGGGTTGGGCTGGATGGCTCCTAAAATCCAGTGGTGCATCCTGACCCATTAGCAAGCAGCAGCTGCCGATAAATCATGTGTGCAAAGCTAGGCTAGAACGTTAGGAAGTTTGAAGCATTTGGTGTTTGTTCTGGGTTTGGGTCATCTAGAAAATATGCTTAAGGCTGTATTCTCCACTGGGTATTCCCTGCTATGTGGTTGCACAGAACGAGAACTGATCATCTAAGATCTGTCTTATGTCCACTTTTTATACAGAGTCACTGCTGCTGTGTGACAGTTATTGAAATGTTGCCCCAGCCCCTGCAGTGGAAGCATTCAGGACAGAAGAATGAGGTGGTCTGGAGAAGCTACCTTTTAGAAGCAGGTAAAGGCACCAGCAGGTCTAGATTTGGCATTTCTAGCGTTTCTCCTAAAAAAAATCTAGCCACCCACTCTCCTCCCACACATAACCCCACATCGAAATTACCTGGAGTTGCTCTTCAGGAGCTCGGGAAGAACAAACCCATCCTTTCTCACAACCTTGGTCAGATTTGTTGGATGAATGCAGTGTAAGAGAATATTTTTAGAGGTGAAAGTATGTCAGCTCTGGGAGGATGCTACCAAAGCTAATGTTCAAATGAAGATTAAAGCAGGAGGTACAGGCAAGACATGGTGAATTGACCTAGGCAACCATCTTTTAAGTCTTGCCATGTTTGAAAATTAAGCCCCTTGGCACAGCAAGGCGATTCTGAGCTCAAGGTTAAGTACTGAGGCTGTGAATCAATGCTCTCTGGAGGAGAATTCAAAATGCATATCCCAAATATAGGAAAGTGAGAGCCAGCCATATAAGTATGACACACTTAAGTCTTCTTGAGCAAGACAACATCTATCTCTCTTGCTAGCACCCGCAGTCTCTTCTGAGGACAGCCACCCAAAATGACCCCAACTAGTCCAACTGGCACCAGTAACACTTCCTGGAATACGAGTGAAAGAATCACAATGCTAAACAGTAAAAACATTGCCAGACCGTGCCATTAACCTACCCAGATATTTACAAGAGCTAGAAAAATATATGCTCCTTTATGCTCCTTTTATCTATTGCCTAAAAGACCCATGACGAACAATGCAGTTCTTGATGCTGCATTGATTTAAAGCTTGTAGGCCCACAGAAAGTGCTGTGGGATATATCAGTTAATTAATAGTACATTTTCAAAAGACATCTCTCCTCTTCAGAAGAATAGATGCTGGACAGAAATTAAAGGAATATGTGGAGACTCCCAAGGCAGAATCCAATGAGTGATGGGTCTGGTTTATGTATTCTTTGTAGCGGACCAGACCTCTTGTCACTATCTCCATAATGATCTGTTAATTCAAATTCAACTTTATACTCATATGCATAAGCTCTAAAGGAATTATTTTGTGAAGGAGAAAGACAATTTCATTTATACACTGAGCTCGTGTCTGAATGATTTTTCTCAGGTTTCTGCCATTGGCATCAGCAGCCTTTGTCAATGCAAATACAAGGGATAGGACTGCATGATGGGACTGCTGAGGTACTCATTAGATGTTGTTTGTTTCTATCGTGAAGATGAGATTTAATTTATCTGTTAAGTTTCATCTACAGCCTCACCTTAAAGACTGGGCAGGATGTGAAATCTTTCCCCAGTGCCAAGCAGTTTGCACAGTTGTTTCAGCTGCTATGTCAACATGAAGCAGAAAGAAATGGAAACAGAATGCAAATTGGACTACAGGAAACCAGGTATAGGACTCCTCAGATTTCATTGTACCTTGGTTGTTAATTCAGTTGGACTTCAAGGTCAAGATTGAGGCAGGTCAAATTAGGTGAAGCAAATCTATTTGTTTAGTGCACCAGCTAAAGCTATGTGGTGCAAGCAGTTCTGGGAGAAGACTCTGATATATCCAGGTGCTGAGAAGATCCTGAGTATCTGTAGAAATCTGAAGTCTATCCTCTGCTTGAATTGCCTGGGCAGTCATTTTCCTAAACGTTACTGTCTATAGTTTTCTATTCTGTTGTGTCTGTTGTGATACAGAGTATGCCTGTCCAAATACCAACTATACCTGAGATACCTACATAACATTCATTCTCTGTGGAGCAATGGAATTCAGTGGGCATGAGATGGAACAGATCTGGGACTTTTTAGAATTAACTAGCAAGCCAAAAAAGGAGATGAATGGAAGGCACAATGAAGCTTTGTCTGCAACACAACTCTTCATCTGCCTTCTCTAATGGGAGGTGACAAGTTCCCTCAGGAAGGGTTTAGATGTGCAGTGAGGGACTTCAAGCACCTTGATTTTCCAGAATGGTCCTGCAACGCCCATAGCTGCCAGTATTGCAGAGTGTTTGCATTACCCCACAAACCTACAGACCTTTCAGTCACCACCTCCCAGTTGGCAGCTAAAGTGAGATGTGTTACCAGACTCTAGAAGCACTACCACTCCTCACCAAACTAATAAATCATGAAGTCTGAACCTAGATGTGGTGCATAGGCTCACATAGACCTGCTTACTGTCAGAATGAAAGGCCCAGGGGTTTGGAGGAGGATGGAAGTTTCAACTAAGGTACATCTGCATTACTGGACATAGTCCTTCACTTAGTCCTCCCATCTTCTCTATAGATAAATTATCCTGGCCTTCACACCAGCTCTTCTACACAGCTACCAGGATGTAACAGGCTTGCAGCTTAGTTGGCTTTGAGGCAGAACAGAAAGGACATGTGCCCTTCCTGAAGTCATATTGTCACATGCACTTGGGGGTTTGCCTCATTTAGATCTGTGTGAGCTTTTATCAGAGCGTAATCCATGAATCAGACATGTAAAGGAAGAAGTAAGAGCTGCAAATGGGAAAATAAAATAGAGGGAGGTGTCAAGGGGAGTGCAGAGGCCCTTAGAAGTATCTTTCCAAGAACAAAGACATGCTGGGGAAGACATGAGCAGGAGAGAAAATAAATTACAAGTGAGAATCCATCTTCCTTTTTGAAATTTTTGACAAGGGATCCAAATCATCCATAAAGAAGAAGCTGAAGAAATTACAACGACTAATGTGCGGGCAGAGGAGTGAAAAGGAGAAGGGAAGACTCGGAAAAACACCCTGTCCACAGAGGGACTGGTTGATGAATTGATGGTGTTTGTAACAGTTAACTGCAAAATACATGGACAGCTGGAGGAAGACAGACCACTCTCTTATTCCCAGCAAAGTATGAGATTTCTACACCCAGAGGCTGATAGATGTCCTGAAAACGGAGACTGAGTGCTCAGAGGAACTGTTTGGCACAAAGACTGCTTGGATACAAAAATGGCAATCATGGATGACAAGGGTCTTAGAGGATAAACGTCCCTCACAAAGGCATCTTTCCCTAACTTTGCAGTCCCTTCATGCATAGCCAAGTTGGCCAGCTCAGCACAAGCTCGCTGAGAAGCAGGGAGAGGACCAGTGTAGAATTCAGGTGCCTCTGAAGTGCCCCCAGGGCTGCCTGGCTCCAGCAGCTGCACCAGAGAAAAGTGGGGCTCCTCTAACCTGCAGCATCATGTCTGTCTGCCCCAGAAAGATGTCAGATATGCTGGCCTCCAAGCTACCACCTGACCTTGCTCTCTCAGTCCCCTTCACTCAGCCTGGGGGGTCTGAGCCTGGACCTGCAAGGAGATAGTGAACAGTTGTTCGGAGGAGCTAGATGGGGAAGAATGTCAAGAATAAGCATGCTTCTGCCTTAGAGCCTTTGATACTGTGTCCTCCAAACAAGGAACTAGCTGACACTCCTATCTGAGCCCGCAAATAAACTGGGTCATTAATAAATTGTCCCAAATAGGTTTTACCTTAACACTTCCAACCAGCATGGCAGTCATATACCTTACTCATAACAGATCTCACTGCAGCGGCTGTCTGGCTGCGAGGGACCTGCCCACCATGCTCGTTCAAATGGTTCAGGAAAGGAGAAAATGCACACTAGTTTCCTTGATTTTCATTCTATTTTTCATAAATTCCGGATTTCCAGAACTTCATTTTAGTTATATTGACATACTTTTCTTCTAACAGAGATATCTTTCAGTTTACGAAAATGCCAGTACAATACATCTCTGCAGAATATGGTGGGACTGGAATTGAATTTCCTGTTTGTTTGGTTTTTTATTAGCATTTTGTTATTGAGAAATCTGGCAAAACTAAGCACATTTACTTTATATATTCACAGTCACCATACCTCCATTTACTTTCCTCATTCCAAAAGGGAAATAATACCATTTGGTTATTTCCCAGGTGGACACAGCCCTTTCTGGGCATGCTCACCTGAACTTCAGGTGGGCAGATGGGTTCTGGGGCAGGAATTCAACATCCTCACCTGCACTCGGAGGGAAGGAGGGGGGAATACAACATGCAGCACTGCAAGCTGGTGCAGATGTTGCCAGCTCCAGTGTTATTGCTGGCAGGACAGAAGGTATCACAGCAAAGAGCTGGCCCGTGGTAATGAGAGCGGCTTTCTGACAGCACTTAGCACAGTGCAGTTTTCAAACAACATGATCTGCCATGTTAGGGACAGCTCTAAGAGGAGATGCCATGGAAGGACAGGGACTGTTCTTTGCTAGCAGCACAGTAATCTCTGGTCACGTTAGAGACAATAAAGGTGGCAGGACAGCGAGGAGAACAAGGTGATGAGAGGAGTAAGAACATTTGCATGATGCCAGGAAGTAGAACAGAGTGGCAGCTGAGGAGACCAGCAGAGACTGGGAACAAGGCAGCTCAGGGAGGACAGGGTCCAGGATTATTCTCACCAATACATTTATGGTTGCCACTGCTATCACACATCTGGTTCATGCATTCACCAGAGCAGGACTGTCATGACTCGCTCCATGGGCGCAGCCGTGAGGATCCATTGCCGTTGACTTGGGAGAGATGGATGTGGAGCTGAGGGATTGGTGCTGGAGAGTGATGAGCACCTTGCAACAGCCCCAGCTTCCAACCCCTATAGTGAAAGGCTGTCATGGAGAGAACAAGTAAAGATGTACAAAAAAGTTGATTCTTCAGGCTGTCCTGGCTTTTTACATGACAGGAGAGAGTGTCTCTGGGCATATGACCCTTCCACGTGTGTCTTGCAGCACTGGGGTTCCTTGATCGCCCATGGCTCCTAGCGAAAGGCCCAAGTTCCTGCTGGGTCCAAGGGCAGCTGTTTTAGGAAGGAAAGACCAAACAGGAGGAAAAGTGCTGACAGTTGCGTTTGATTATCCTTTCTTCTTCAGTTGTTTTTTCTTGACTGCTAAGCAGAGTAGCGAGCATTAAACAGGCATCTCTGGCACTGACAAAATGGAGCAGAAGACTCCTTAGAGCTGGTTTACATAATTCCTTCATCACATCTCGTATGTGTTTCCTGGTGGTGATGTCAATGTGTTCAAGTCTGAATGGAGCCACCTAGCATAGACCAGAGGCTGCCTGTATATCCAAAAGTGGAATGTATTGCTTTAGACAGACACACTTTATGCTGGACATGGTTAAGAGCCTGTTTAAACCCTCCTGTTCAGCAGTATTCCCAGTGAGCTGATCCTGGGCTGGAAGAGCAGGCAAACTTACCTTCTCTCTCACTGACGGGTGCCCATTTATAAAGTAGGACGTGATGTGTCAGAAAGATGTAGAGGATGCATCTGGGGAGCTGGGTATCCACCAAACCAGCTCTTGTTTAAGAGACCAAGTTCTGGTCTGTTGCGTATAAGCAATTTCTTCTCCTCTGCTCACTCATTTCCCTGGGTGAGTGGCATGAGTACTAGAAAAGCCCTGACTGCATTGTTAGGTCAGTACCTTCCAAATTAATGTTTTCTTTTTACGTCTGACAATTTACGTGAACACCTAGAGGGCTTGTCAAGCTGACAGAAGTGCAGAGCGACGCACAACATGTGCCCCGATGCTGCCAGGGATTTCAGCCCCTGCACTCGCCAGTGCTCCTGACAGACTCCTGCCCAAAAGGCTGTCTTTGGCCTGCCTTTCGCCGGCAATAGCTAAATAATAACCAGGCAGACCCTTCTGCAAGGAAGAAGTACAGACTGTCCAGATGTACCTGGATCTGTTCAAAGCTGCAGGAGGCCTGGAGACTTTGGCATGCTGCTGCTGATTAGCCTTTAATTTGCAATATTGTAATTAAGGCCAAATGTAAGGAATTCCCAATGATGCTGCAATTCTCTAGAACCAGTAGATGTGAGAATCCTGATAGTGAGAAAGTCAAAAATTTTCTCCCAGTGCCAGGGCAATAAACTGGGCTACCCCAGTTTATTGGCAGTCCAGGTTTGCTTGTTCTGGATAAAAAGGGAAGCTACTTGTGCTGAAGGATAAATTTGGTTATATTCCTGCATTGGACAGAGAAGAACTACTACTGTCTCGTGTGTGTCTTGCATGTTCGTGGGTGGCTGTGAGCTCTGAGACATAATTACTCTCTTCTCTTGAATGAAACCATCCGGGCATCACAGGCTCCCGGAGTATGACACATGATTTGTGTTGGTCAGACAAAGGGAGTCACTGATGGAGCACATCAAGGAAGGGTACCCTCGAGGCTACCGGTGTAGAAAATATCATCATCTGCATTCCCTGGAGAAAGGCACTGCAAGGAGGCGTAAGGACTCACATGGAGAAGTGTAGGCCAGTGGGGAGAGAAAAATGGAAAGAGTGTATCAGTGGGTGTCAATGTATAGGGGTTTCTGGACGAGGTTCTCTTCCTGCTGTGGTGTGCCGGGTCCCAGGTGTGCAGATGTGTCTGTGAGAACAAAGAGCAGTCATCCCACCCCTCCTTCCAGGCTGGCTTCATAGTCCAGCATGATGAGTGGCCTGGTTGTACCACCATGACACACGCTGGTGTGGTGGACATTTCTGTTGTGCCAGCACATTCTGGGGTTCCTCATCTTCAAAGCAAGGGTTCCAGGACCACTGGTGGAAGAAGCTGGCTACAGGGAACCTCTGGAGACAGGAAATTGGACCCTGCAATGGAATTAGGAGGAAAATCTCAGCTGTTGCTGTAGCTGTCCACCCTGGGGTGTGCACTGCGGCCAGACTCACTCTGACATTGCACCAGGCAGTATTGCAAACTCAGGCTGTTTCAAACAACCATGGTTAGCTGGAATTTCCCACTTCACAAGCAGATTTACATGGCTGCACCAGTCTCCAAGCCATGGTTTTATGCTTTCATTTTTCTACTAAACCATCTGGGAATATCATACCACAAGCCTACCAAAACCCATTTCCACAAAATTTAAAATATGAGGACAATGCCATTTTTTCATCAGCTAAAGAGTCAAGAAGAAACTAGGAAGCCTCAAACTCTTTTTCATTGTAAGAACTCCAGATTTGTGTTCCTCCCTTAAAAAGTTTTATTTTGTATTATCCTAACACAATGTGTTCTGCTATATGTCCAAGTCCAAAGACATCACAGAGATCACTCAGTTTTATCCCGGTAGAGCCAAATCCGATCACCATAGCAACACACAATGCTGAAAGACTGAAGAGGTATTTCAGTGACTTGGAGACCATGCTGAACAAGCTGCCTTTCTTAAAGCACCAGGTCACGGCCCAAACAAGGGAGCACTTGGCCCAGACTAGGATGAGAAGAAAACATGACTCAGATCTGATATGAGCTCTGAGCGGCCTCCCCCATGGGAAGGTGATGCCCAGACCGTGACAGCCACTTACTGATGGTTCCTCAACAAACACAAGCAATCAGATCTCACCTTGTGAACTGCACTTCTCTGGCATTAGACAATCTAATGGGATTGTCTAATAAAGAGATGGGATGGGAAAGTGCTTTCAGATGTTGTGTCTGACAAACAAGAGCACTGTTTGTCCCTGGTGTTACTCTGCAGAGTCCAACTGAAGGGACATTAGCTGCTATCACAGTTTTGACCAGGCTGAGTCCAGGACGCATTGCTGCAGAGCTTTCTAAGAATGCCTTGTGTACAGCAGGATCCTATTGGTTTGTGAGTTATGGGTTCTTCATGCTCTCCAGAGCCTGCTCCCTCTTGAGACTGTGACTGCCCTGATGTGCATGAGAGCTGCAAACATTGCCTTTTCCAAAGTTATTTTGTGTCTGTGGAGCATGTGGCTAATGATCCCAGTAAAGATGCATTGGCTGTTGCGTCCATCCTTTCACATCAGTCTCTGCACAGTGGCATCCTGGGACATCAAGTGTTATCTCAGGGATGTGAAGGAGTTACCCCACCAAGGACCAGTAGTTTCCCTGAATCACCCATGGGCTTCACCTCCTAACCTCTATAATATCCCTCTTGGTGAGCAGCAGTTTCTTAGGACACTTCTACATGGGGTGGGCTGCACCACTCTCCCTCAGAGCCTGGCAGTTCCCTGAGGCTAGCTGCCTCACTCAGAGATGCAAAATTAGGGGAGCTGGTTTTTCTCTGCTCCCCACCAGCGCCCTGCCCAGAAGCAATCAATCTGACAATTCATTTGTAGCCTTGGATCACGGTTGTATTTGCTTCAGTGAGTTTTCATGTGTTTTTTTAATGCATTCAGTTCCCTGTAAGTAGTGTCTTTTAATTTCTCATGAATAATTATTAGTCTATAACTCCAATCAGTTCTTAAGATCCTGCACCTCATCAGGAAGTTAATTACACTTAGTTAGCACTTACAACAAAAGACATGCTGCTTGTTGACTCTGCACCAAACCCTCATTTCTTCTCCTGATGGGACTTGTCTTATCTCACTAGGAAGCGTCTTGGCTATCGTTTATTTACAAGGCTGTCTTTATTTCAAAGAAATACTGAAGTGGCCTGACAGGAAGAAATCTGAGGAAATTATGAGAGAGGACTTGCTGACAGTAAAAAAACAAGCTGAAATTTCCAGTAATAACTGTCAACTCAAGCAATGAGACGTCAGATCAGCTTATTATAGTGCATGAAAGGCCTACTTCTCTACCCGCTTGCCTTCCTGTATTCCTCAGTTACTAAATGACTGGTTATGGAATTTCTTTTTAATGGGGAACAGAAAGCACGTGCAGGTTCTTGAGCCAACTCCCTGCAATTCTCTCCCAGCTTTGCTACACCGACTCCTGAGCTGCTGCACACGGTCCCTTCTGGCTAAGGTTCCTCCCTGAGCATCAACAACATCTGCACGAGCTGCTCCAGGCTCCTTTTCAACCTCCTGTGAGATCAGGCTCTGTTTATGCCCTGAATGTGCCTGTATGTCTCCCAAGAACTGGGGGGAAAACCTTGGCAGTCAGCTCTGTTGTTGACATGTGTCACATACATGGATACTTGAGTAGCTAAAGCCACCGTGACATCTTTCCTATCTGGCAGCTTTCCTCTGCCGTGGCTGTGATCAGGCACCACAGAGAAAGAGGCAAAAAATGCAGTGATAAACAACACACCAAGCAGCTCAGAAGGGAGGATTCATTTCAATCCCTTTTATTCCCTCAGGTCTATGCAGTTCATAGGCTTAGATTCCACAAGATCTTGTGGTGGTGAGTTCCTCAGTTAGCTTTCAAAAGTTTGTCACCACGATGACTCCTACTCCAGCAAATCTGCGTTTTCTGACACTCCCACGGGACATGGTTAAGGCTGCTGAGGTCTCTGCTTTCCTGTTTGGAACTGCTCCGCTTAAAGAGGCTTGGGGTCAGTTTACATTTATCAGCTCTCTGCTGTGTTTTTTCTCTTAAGCTAAGGATTCAGCTATTCTCAACATAATCCCTATCCTCATTTAGTCTTGCAGCTTCTCTACACTTCTCTCTTCTTGTGGCTTTTGGCTTGCAATGTTGTTAATTCTAATCTTTCTTTTATCTGCATCTCACGTAATACAGTGTTGTCGGGACTGTAACAGAAGGTGCTCTATCTTCACCTGCCTCATGACACCACCACCTTCTAAGACACCATGGTGTCTTAGAAGAACTAGAACTCCCCCAGTGTTCCTTAGCATTGCAGCTGTCACAGGTAGCTTAAAGTTGCGCTGTCACAGGGAAACGCATATTATGAAATGTGTGAAATGCTTCTTTCCTTCAGATCAGTATTTTGAGACCTGTTATACTTATTATGGAGCCCAAACTGCATTTGCAATAAAGCTATTCAGCCTCCCTAGGGTTATCCTCTGCATAGGAAAGTTCCATTTGGCTACAATGACCTATCTGCACTTCTAATTTTAGCAGCAGTTGAAAAGCTTCATTTTTCTGAAGATTTTACGAGCCAGCTTCTCCAGGAAGGAGATCCGTGGCAGATTTCCACATGGAGTTATAGTGCTGTTTAGCCTGCACGATGTCAGTCATACCCCTCTGCATAAACTGGTCATGGAAGCTGGTGTTAAACCAACAGACCAACTGGTCAAATGAGGGAAATCTGCACTGTAGGCTAGGATTTGAGGATCCTCAGAGATTTTTAGCTTTTTCCTTATATAGAGAAATGGTGCTTAATACACCTATTATTTCAGAAAATTGCATCTGAAAAACTGTGCGGAGTGGCCAACCTGAGGAGCAATCCTGGCCTTGCATGGTTGTCTGGGACTGGAAGAGATGAAGGAGAGACCTGGTTGGAAAAGACCCCTGGGGTTGGGAGCCAGAAGAGCATGTCCTCTGGCACAGGGCACAGGGCAGTCCCTGTGAGGTGGCTTTGGGGGCACCCCTTGTGCCATCTGTGTCTGCTTCAGTGCTCAGCCTCTGCCCAGATGGGCTATGGTGTGTAAAGCACAGAGCAGAGCTGCCTGGGGCCTGGATTTCAGCTGCAATCAAACTCTTCTTATGATTCACGACCTTTAAAATATTTTGTGTGGTTCGGGAAACGGGGTTGGTTCAAAACCCCTTTTTTCTCCGCAGTCTGGTTTGCCTCAGTCTTCCTAGCAGGACTGTGCATGGTGTCAGCCACTTCCCTAGTCCTGCTCTCCTTCACACCCAGGAGAGAGAGTCTGGGCACTGATCACATAACCTTGGTATTCTTTTTGGAAACTGCCAACACCAAACATCTTCAGGTGTCTCCTGATTTGAGCTTTTACAGCCTCACTGCTATTCCTGCCTGCCACAGCAGGTTTACCTGAGAGTCTGCACGGCGTTGTTGCCAAACCCAGCTGTTCTTCCCTTCTAGCTTCCTCTAGCATCTTTCTGTTTGTTTATAAAAATTCTTTATGTCTCTCACATTCATTAGCAGTTTGCCATCTGCTGTCTTAATAAAGTAATAAATGAGTGTCATGGTGAGTTTCTTGACAGGGCTGAAAGCTTCATTTGCATAAGTATTTTCATCCATCTTTTCTAATTCTGCTCACTTTCATCTGCAATGTGTTCTGACTCTTTATGTTTCTATATGTATCTTCCTAAACACTGTGGCAACACTGAGACAGGTGCTTATAAAAAATACCATTGCCTGTTCCCAGGTCTATCTGTCCTCATTGCCTTTCAGAGTGGAGCTGCTTAAAATAAGAGACAACCTCACACCACATCTGCATCTTCTCAGGCCCTGTACTCCAGACCCTGCTGCTCAGGCAGAGCAGGGTTTTCTTGGGTTCACAGGACACTAAAGCAGGGCAGTGCCAGTGGGCTTTTTCCCTGGGTACTGCTAATATTTAGATCAAGTATGTAAAAAAATATCCATTTTAGTAGCTGTTGTTTTTTTCTACATGCGGGCTTGTGCATCTGGGAAGATTGATCCTGTTTCACAGCACTTCTGAAGGAGTTAAGGACACCAGCACAGACTGCAAGATTGCTTCCCTCCTGGCTTTCTTTTGGCTTATCAATTATTTCTCCATTGCAAGAGCGGCAGTGGCTAATGATGAGCTGGAGAGTTTCGACGTTCATCACAAGGCTCCTCAGTTCCCTTCATCGAGGCAGGAATTAGTTTTCGCAGGCAGATTTAGCATCAGGCGTATGAAGGCAGTGTGAGAATCAACTGCAGCTTCCAGCAGTGCAGTTAATGATGCTCCACACACTCAGGTTAAAGCAAGAATGCCCAGTGGGATGGTCCTTCCCTGCACTCCCATTTTAAAGGCTGTTTTTCACCTCTGAGGATAGGAATGACTTTACTCCCTCACTTTGGAGAGGCTTTGCCAACAGAAGTGCAATCACACCCCTCCCTCTGCTCCAGCCACCCCACCTGCAGCTGGTTGTCCCCCCCAGTGCATGGCCAACCTGCACAGTCTTGTTTGCTTGATGAACTCCGTGGTGCTGCAAGTCGGCAGCAGCATCTCACATAAGGCAGACAGTCTCTAGAAGGACCGGCAGGCATGTGAGCATCCTTTGCATCTGACTCTGAGGGTGAGTTTTGATCCAGCATCAGGACCATTTGGCGAGCAGGCTCAGAGTGATGGGAATGACCAGGGACCCCGGCATGGGTCACCAGGAGACCTTGCTCTTCAAATGCACCCGTCACTGCGTAAGGTGGATTAAAAACAGTCCCCATGACCTGAGAAGCAAGGTGCATGGCCCATTGGGGGTTGGATTAGATGACCTCTAGGGGTCTCTTCCGACCCAAAACTTTCTATGATTCTATGATTCTATAGGGTGAAATCTGGCCTTCAGATTATTTAGAAACTTGGCCACAGACTTTGTTCTTTGTAGGAAGAAAGCTATCACGGATCGGACAAGCTCAGGTAGGGGGTGAACAGCAGAATGTGAGACAGACAGCTGGGTGATTTCTGTGCATTGGTTTTGTGTTGTTTTTTTTCCCCCTTACAAACAGTTGATGTGCTTAAAAATGCAGTTTCAGAACTTTTTGTGAATCAGTGAATAGTTTCAGCTGGGAAAAAAAAAAGAAAGAAAAAAAGAGATAGATGAAACAACCGATGTTAAAGGCAAATACTTCCATTCCAACTTTCTCCAGACTTACCATTTTGTTTTGAAATCTGGCTATAAATTATCATTATAGGAAAGAATGAAAAGCACCAAGGTTAATTACAATGAAGTGGGGAGGTGGGGTTTTTTGCTGGGAAATTTTTTTCTTTCTTATCCTGCTGTTGCTGTTTGTCCTTTAATTTATGTGAGGAAAATGGGAAAGCATTTACATCTCTTGAGCTACCAGAGGTAGCTCTTGTCTTGGTGACTGGTCAAAAATGTTCGCTTAGAAGATCTTCACGGACAGAGTGAAGAGAACAGGTTGTTTTTCCTGTCCCCTGAGCTAAACCCTCTCTCTTTGAGTGGATGTAAACGATGTTAGCGCTGCACTGCAGGGCTCCAACCTGCTTATGTCCTGCCTCTTGCCCACCTGCCAGGGTGGCTTGCACCCTGCAGCATACTAATGTGGTAGTGTGGCTCTGTATTTGGCATCAATGGGGCAGGCAAGGAGATCAGGTTTGCACCTCCGTTATTATAACCTCGCCCTCGTCAGCACAGTTGGTCTGACTGCCCCAGTCACCCTTCCTGACCCTCAGGGCTTCCCTGCACGGCTGCTGAGTGCCTGCTGAAAGATGCCCACCGTGCCCCAGCAACATGATGGACAGGACTCTGCTTCAGGCAATAATCTCTGCTTTTGAAGCAAAACCTTTTCCCACACCAGTGAGGAACAAATCATGTTCAGTGCATTAAACACTGATACATCTCGGTGAAACTGTGTTGGTGCAATTCATTCCTCCCTTTTGCAGGCAGGAGCTGATGCCCTTCTCCAAAATTCAGTTACCTGAACTGTGCTGGGAGGCAGTAGTCACCTCTGCTCCCCTCCATCACTCAAGCCTCTTTTAACCTAATGACAACTCTGCTAACAGCCAAAATCAATATAATTTCAGTGTCTCAATCCAATCACAGTTACGAAGCCAAAGAACAAACAGGACTGTACAAGTTTCAGCAAGGGGTGATCATTTGGTTTAAGTTTAACCCCCAAGGCATCAGGAATGACTGGGATCATTGCAGATACCTGGAAAGCTGTCAGCGTTCCCAGAGACCCCAATTCCTCCTTTCACTGGGAGGAGCAGAGAGGAAGCCAGCAGGAAAGGCAGTGCCTGGCACATGCCACCATGACCTTTGGGCTCCTGGAGGATTTCTGTGTGCTGGGAAGGACAGGCAGGCAGCCTCCTGCCCACAGCAAGTTCTTGGAGGACACTGCAAGTGTTAATGGGGACCAGGCACTAACTCCCCTACTGTTAGCTTCACTCATAACTGGGAGTGCTCACATGGTAATGCAGAGATGTGGCGGGTTAAACGTGACTTGACATTGCCCATCACTCTGTGAGTTGGGACCTTGTCTCTGCAGAGCCTATGTGGAGGAACGAAAACTGAAAGACTCATTTTTGGGATGAGGAAATTTCAGGACAAGCCACTGCAACACTGACCGTGGTGGCACCTGGCCGCAGATGTCACCAGAAAAGCCAGTCCAAGGGAGCTGAGAGAGGCAGAAGAGGTTCCCCCTGACTGAGAGCTGTTCTGGGAGAAGCAGGGACTTAGGGCTAGTCTGAGTGGGACCAGGAGCCTTCCCGAGATGCAGTGAATAAAACTGGTGCCTCCCTCCCTGCAGCTCCCTGTGCATGAGCTCAAAGAGAGGAGACATCTCCCATGGTTGAGCTGACAGTCAGATATTGGTGCATGTAATTAAGGAAATGGCTAAGTCCTGTTGTTAGACAGACCAGGCATTAGAGACCATGTCCTTGGAGACCAGGACCAAAAAAACACGTCTTGCAGAGACAGAGAGACGTGAAATTTTGTGAAATAAACAGCTTTGGAGATGGAGTTGAGTGCTGGACCTGTTACCTTCCATGGGATAGGCAGGGATCACCAGACTAGCCCCCCC
>Ga0065711_1002568_pt1 | contig 46717 bp, 33 predicted proteins | sample Hoacrofraction12_FD_59098 | JGI IMG/M metagenome (GOLD analysis project Ga0065711, IMG submission 59098) | Hoatzin crop microbial communities from Cojedes, Venezuela - Epithelial fraction 12 v2 (version 2) | ecosystem: Host-associated > Birds > Digestive system > Esophagus > Crop | place...
TTAGGTGTGAATTGTGAGCAGCGTTTAGTTGCAGTGCTGTGTACAGGATTAGGAAATGCTGTGCAGAACATTATCAATTCCACAGGAAACAGATGGAAATAGGCTGTGAAAAAATACTGTGCAGAGCAGACAAATGGCCTACAAAGTGTGAAAAAAATCCCTCAGAAATAGCACATTTGTAAGTCCATATTGTTTATTTACTCCACAGTTTATATACTGTAATGCTAGATATGGCTATAAGAACTGTTGATGGTTCCTGACAACTTTGAAATAATTGACTGATATCAGACTTCGTGCTGAAGGAAGCAACAGTTTGGGCATCTTGCGTAGTTGATGGTAACCAGAATTTTACAGCTGCTCATTGTGTTTTTTCACCTCTTGAATTTCAGTATGACATCTCTGTGTATGAAGTGTTGACCCAGACCTAGAATTTACCTATCCATTAATACTTTTCTCCAGTAGCAGTAGCTGTGCAGCTCATCTTAGCGCAGCAGACCTTGTTCTGCTGATGCATACTCATCCGAATAAGATATAGTCCTCATCCAAGGAATCCAAATTCGGATAAACAAACCCAGGTGGCACAGGGCAGCAGAAGAGGACCAGAGAGCACTAAAAGAGTGACCTCAGCACAACAACAGGCAAATTGTCAAAATCTCTTACAAAGACAGATATAAGGAAGAAAAAAGTTATGTATGCAAGTTGGTGCCAGGAGCAGTGCTGGAGCAGGCTGGGTGGAAGTGACAACGCATAAACGTGCCTCTGAAAATTTACTTTGGGGTTAATGGAGGTTGGCACCACTAGCCAATGGAAGAGGTGTCTGACGCTGAAGATTTGGTCCAAACAGCTGAACTATATTGCTGTTCTCAAAGCACAATATTAAAAAAAAAAAGAAAAAGACCTTGAGCTTTGCGCAGCGTGCCGTGATCCATTTATTATCATCCACAATAGTTGCATTCATCACACAGCCCCAGATAGGTTTGGGGAGGGAGGGAGGAAAGCAAGGTGTGTTCTGCACTCTGCAGTCCTGACAGCCTGCTTACACACCATGACGTCTGCCATCAGGGAAGCATTAAGGCTAGAGGATAAAAGTGAAATTCCTTACATTAAAGCCACTTAATGGGCCAGAGACAGCTGTGGTGTTGCAGGGAGAGATCTGCTGTTCCTCAGCCACCTTAGCTCAGAATTCTGTCTCACCATTTTCAACAGCCTTTTGCAGGGGGAGAACACCACAGAGTAACCTCTGCGGTCACAGCGGCTGCGTCCGGAGCCTGCCATGGGCACCATGGGGTGCGTGGTCCCTGGGGCTATGGCCACCCCACAGCACGAGTCCCTCCTCAGGCTTTATTGTGGCTTCACAGCCTTTCCTGCCAGGGGCTAAGCACCGAGAGGTGTCACAGGAGCTGGCAGCAGGTACGAAGTGACTGTCCGATACTCCTCCTTAGGTTTTTGGTTACCCTTCTTGCAAGAAGCCTGGGTCCTATGTGATATCTGCAGGTCTGGCTGCAGTACAAAACAGTTGAGACAAGATTCTTTGCCTTGCCTAAACTTTACAGCAGTTGCAGCTCCAGGATTTAGTGAAAAATTTGTATCTTTCTTGCAAGCCTCTTTCCAGTGAAGGTAGAGAGGAAAACCGACAGTGTAATTGCTCTCACATTTTAATTTTAGAAGTGTCTTATCTGTTTCATCTCAAAGTCAGGGAGAATAAATCAGCTTAGTCCTTGCTCATAAACGCTGCACACTGGTTACACCGTGTGCTCTTGTCACTGACAGCGGTGTAGTTCCTAATCCATGACTGAGGGCATCCCACCGCCACGCATGGTCCCTGGTGCCAGCCACAAGAAGGGACCCAGTGTGGGCCAGCTCCCCCTCGGGGACGACTGCCGAAAAACTGATAGCAATTAGAAATGGTTTTGGCTCACGCTAAGCTATCAAAATGCTGGAAGCTGCTGTTTTATTTCTCCTTGGCTTTTATTAACGCAGAGTATTTATCCATCCCTGCAGCAGCAGCAAAAGTTCAAAAACCTATATATATTTTATGAGCAATGTTTTTAATGCTTTTTAATAACAGAAGAGAACAAGACTTCAGTCTAAAACGTCCTTCATTAAGAATCAGTGTAAACAGGTAGGAGCCTGCAGTGCAATGCAAAGAATTTTCCATTAGGATTGAAATAAACTAATAAGTTATCGTTAGCTGGATTGCCAAAATGCACCATTCTCTCAAATAAGAGCAGCAATACAATGTCAGTGAAGAAGAAGACTGGTTGCTTTCCCAGATAATAAAAACAAATGTACGTGCCTATTTGCACTAATCCACTGCTCATCACTAGTGCAAGTTCATATGGGTGAAAAGCAGGACCTGACCAGGCTCAGATTTGGCTGCACCCTGCCTACAGAACATCAGATAAAGCTACCCCGTGCTTGGGCAGATGACATCTCCCCAGGTGAGAAGCCACGGAGGAGGAGCCGTTGCTTTCCAGTAGCACCCTGGTTCCAGACACTGGTCCTGCTGGCAGGCTGAGGAATGTTGCCTCCAGCCAGCAGAGCATGGAAAAGCCTTTGTGTTGCTCATACTTACTCAGAAGCCCACACCAGATTGCAAGGGCTCCAGGCACTGCGAGACCATAAAGAAAGCATATGGCCAGTTTTTTATGTGTTTCACAGTCCTGCTCTTGATATAGCTCAGCACATGTGCACAAGAGAAAAAAAAAAGAATTTTGCTTTAAAAACTCTTTCTTTACAGGAAAATGTGTGCGAGTGGAGAAAGTACATAAAAATATGTTCTTACAGCACTGTTGTTGATAGTGCTGAGCATGATAGATCGTTACGGATTGTAAATGCTGACAAAAATAAGCTCCAAATAACTCTCCAATGCAGTAACACTGACAGTAGAGTCAATAGTATCAACCATCCCCTCGTAATGCCCTTCTGCAGCACGCCGAGACTAATCCCTCACCAATGTGTTTTCTCCTCCAGCCAGCCTGATGCTGCCAGCCAGGCTGGGCTGCAGGGTTAGCTGAACTTCAGCCTGGGTCCACATCTTGCTTTGGAAAGACATTTGTCCCTTCTCAGCTGAGCAGGAAAAAAAAGGTAAAGCACAGAATTGCTGCCACTGAAGCACAAGTCTAGCAATGGTAGTCTGAAAGAAATATGTCCTTTCAGCCTGAAGAAGAGTAGGCAAAGGGAACCTTGTAGAAGGTGGAAACAGACTCGATTTGAAGTATGCTGACAGGACAAGAGGCAATAGGCACAAGCTGGAACATGGGAAGCTCCCATTAGATGTAAGCAAAGACTTTCTGAAAATGAGGCTAGTCAAATGCTAACGAGACTTGAGAAAAAACAGAAGAGTTGTGGAAACTCTGTCCTTGGAGACACTCAAAACCTGATTGTACAAGGCCCTGAGCAACCTGCTCTGAAGGTCTCTGCTTTGAGCAGCAGGTTGGAACAGAGATATCCAGAAGACCCTTCCCATCCACATTTTTCTGTGACTTTGTGATTTTGTTGTCCTCTCAGAACCACAGAACAACTTGGGTTGGAAGATACATCTGGAGAACTCTGATCCATGCCCTGGCATCTCCAAGGGTGGAGATCTCATATGGTGGGCTTCCAAGGTTGGTATTCAGAGGAGTCACCAGGAAAGCAGAGGTGACTTCAGCTAGGGACAGCTGAGGCTCCTCCTGGGTCTTTCAGTTAGTTAGCAAAGACTCTGCTCTCCTGAAACTAATGAAATTTTGTTCTTAGCCTCTAAGTTCACCTGAGAGACAGACCCCGGCCCAGCACAACCACTGTAGTTATATTCCATTGCATCATTAAAAGATTGTCTCCTCAAAACGTAGAAGTCTGACCTAAGCTTCTGAAAGGCTTCAGGGTAAAGCCTTCCCTGTCTGTAGTTAAGACGTCCTTCTTGTTTGACACAGTGCATCTCCCCATGGGAGATGGAAGCTGCTCCTTGGGGAACAGTCCCTCTCTTGTGCAGGGGAAATGGACGTGTTGTTCAACCCCAGTCCGTTCCCTTTTCTTCCCCCTGCTCCTGGGTCCATCTTTCTCCTTTTCCTCCACCTTCCTCTCCTGGATGATTAAGCTGACCAGAACAAAAACCTCCCTTCTCCTGAGTTAGCCAGCTTCTGTTTAACTTTTTGGTAATTACAAAGAGAAAACTCATATAATACTGAACAACATCATTGTCAACTAGCAAGAGGCTGAAGGACAGCGAAATAAACAGCTGCTGGGGTCTGCTCTAAAGCTGAAGGGGTTTAATTATTTCCTCCAGTCAGTACAACGACAACAATTCCGAATACTGGACTCCATTATTCCAGTGTAAATCTGAGGAGCGAGATCTCTGCTGCTTTGTCCAACATGGTTTCAGATTCTCTCCTGGAGCACTTTAGCCATCCTCTCCGCTGTCTCTATGAGCACCCTTCGTCAGGGCTCCCCAAGCTCCTCTCACAGCCTGCCCAGGGGAGACAGGGCAGCAGGGAGGGGGGGACCAGGCACGTCAGAGAGAAAAGAGGGTGCACAAACCCACCCACCCCCATGCAAAACCCTGCTCCCAACGCCTCCATGGAAGAGATCTTGTCTCGTGGTCCCAGCAAGCAACCAGCAGGTTCAGCACTTTTCCAGCACCCACACTGCCACAAATTAATTAATTTAATTTGTATTCAGAGTCATTCTCTGGAAACAAGAAGTCAGTTGTTTTACTTAGATTCCATTGCCTCAGTAACAATTTTGACATTAAAACTACACGATGATTAGTGTTTTCTATACAGCATACAGGTGGTGTAGTGTGATCTCCTGATGCAGCACCATGCAACAAGAAATAAGCTGGAAGAAAGGAGAGGAAGCAAAACTATGAAAGGACCTCACATGGATGAATGGGAGGGATTAATCCTTCTGCTTAGAACAAAGTTGATTTCTTAGTTTTATAATTATAAACACAAAGTAGATGTTCACTCTATAAAACATTGCCTGTTAAGTAACTTTGGGGAAAAAAACACAGTCTGCATACACTGAAGAGGGATTTTACTTCCTACAAAATAATAGTGGCTTTCTGTTAGTAGGAGTGAGCAAAGTGAGTATTTTAATAGAGCAGAGTTAACAAGATTATTTCTTACCAGTCTTATCCATAAAGTTAGTTAAAACAGTTCTTCACTCAAACCCAGTGTTCACCTTTAGCACACTATTTCGTAGACACAGGGACACTGTCAGGTATCTGTAGGTGTTGAATAAACCTTGCAAGAGTCACAACACTCAACTGACCCATTGGAGTCTGAATATCTTCAAGGCTGGAAACTCCAAAGCCTCTCTGGGCAACCTGCTGCAATGTTTCACCACCTTCAGAGTTAAAAAGTCTATCACGTTTAACTGCAAAAAAATCCTACATTTCAGTTTGTGTCCATTGCCTCTCATCCTGTCCCTGGGCACCACTGAGAAGAGCCTGGCTCCATCTTCTTCGCACCTTCCCACCAGGTATACACATGGATAAGATGCCCCTGAGCTTTCTCTTCTGCAGGATGAGCAGTCCCAGCTCTCTCAGCCTCTCCTCATGCCAGAGATGCTCCAGTCCATCATCTTTGTGTCCCTTCATTGGACTCACTCTAGAAAGCCCATGACCGTCTTGTACAGGGGAGCCCAGCACTGGAGCCAGCACCCCAGCTGTGTCTCACCAGTGCTGAGCAGAGGGGTCAGATTCCTCCTTGCTCAACCTGCTGACCAAGCTCTGCCTGATGCACCCCAGCAAGATGGTGGCCATCTTTTCCACCTTATCATTCAAAGTGATTTGGTCCCACTGTCTATGTAACATCCACCATACTCTCCCAGTTCACCGCTCTGATTCTATGACCATAATATTTCATAGGTAACCCCTCTGTATAGTTATTCTTCATGGAAAGGACTTCTACGTTTGGCATCCAGCTGCCTTCTATGCATAAGTTCCTCCCTGTAAATTCAGGAAATTAGTGTTGTGTATAATGATACACTGTGCAATAGGTTTGTGACCTTTGCTATGAAAGTGCACGTTGATTATTGGCTTTTCCAACTGTCCTGTGTTTACACACCACATCCCACCAACCTTTGGGGATCGGACAAAGTGGCTGCTCAAACAAAATACAGAACACTGAAAAGGTCACAAGTGAAGCGTGGTCAAATACTACCCTCGCCTGAACACATTAAACGAGCACTCTTAGTTAGAAAAGTTCATTCTCACGGCAGAGTGAAACAGAGATGAACTGCAGGCACATTCTCACAGCAGAGCCTGTGTGGGAGGAGCGAGAAGCGGGAAATTCGCTTCTGCTCATCGCATCTTCAGGAGCGCAGTCCCATCAAACTCCATAAGATCAATGTAGGGCAACATGCACCCACTGACAGCTGAAAGAGGAATTAATATAACAGTAATAAAGCCCAGACCCATGTGCAGCTAGCTGTATGCGATTACATTTCATGCAAAAGCTCTTTGTACTGAATCTTCCCCTGAACAGCAGCTGTATGCAGGATGCATCTTTTAACTACCTGAACGTGAGCGGAATAGAGGGGAATTTAAGCTGTTCAGGAGTCCTCCATCAACTGCAGGTGACAAGATGTGCTCACAAATTACACTCCCATACCGGGAGGCTGCTCATCAACCTACCAGAAAATACAGCCAACAGCCAGAGACGCCGCGTGGTAAGGTTTACGGCTACTGAAGCTTTTACAGTTGCACCTCTGTGGTACTACATTACTCAAATGTCCCTTTTCTTTATGCCTTGTATTTTACAAAGGAGCCTCAAACAACCGACCAATTCCTCTTGTAACCTGTCTCTAGAAATATTTATTGTTCTAAAACATTTCAGTCTGTTTCAGGCCTCCCTGGGCTGGGATGCTGGGCACGTCATAGCGTTGCGTCACGGAGCAGCCAGCCTCTACCCTTGGAGACAGGCAAAAGCCATTCGAACGTGGCCCTGGGGAACTGGCTTTAGGTGGCCCTGCTTGAGCAGTGGCTTTGGTGCAGATGACCTCCAGAAGTTGTTTCCTACCTCAGCATTCTGTGATTGCCTTTTTTTTTTACAGGTTTGCAATGTCCACTTAGGCAAAGTCTGGTGGCAGATACGAAGGGACCTGAACATGTGGTGCATCTAATGTGTTCTTATGTCTAATCATGCCAACCTCATGGAAGCCAGAAAATACAACAACAAATGCACTCCAAGAGAAAAACCAAGAAATTCCAGTATGCAATATTCCAAAAAAATTAATGACAATACTTACCATTGTCTGCCTAGAGGCAGAAAATCTCCTTAGAGAGCAAGGTGAGCTTATGAAACTAGTGTTACCAGCACTTTGCACAAGCAGCAGCTCTCAGGTTCAGAGCCCTGGTTTCTCTCTCTGCAGGCTGCCACGGAAAACAGCAAGGTGGTTGAAAGTGTGTAATTAATGCAATTAATCTGTGGGTCTGCAAACTCTGTTCGAATAGAGCAAGTTGAAAAAAGGGGATTTTTTTTTTTCCCTATAGCCAAGTTCTCTCCTAGAGGAAAGGTATGCATTATTTTTTCCCTTGACAAAAAAAAGTCAGCCCACATTATAGAGGCAGAAATGGCAACAGCTCCTGCTTTCTTTCACCTTTCTTACTGAAACTTTCTTCCAGTTTTAACAGTAATTAAAAATTACAGGCTTGTTTTCTCATATTTAAAAAAAACATAATACATAAACAATTCCATTTTCCCCCCCTCCTTTTCAATACAAAAGAATAGAAATGGAAAAACCTGAGTGTTCCCCCAACAAATTTTTCTTTTATTTTTCAAAAAAAATGAGAAAAAGTAATGAAAAACAAAAACTCATAAATCACAACTTTTCCATTAAAAATATTTTGACAGATCTACTCATCACCTCAGAGTTCTCCAGAACTGGAGGTAAAGGTGGATATTCAGGCTACATTTTATTACTTCAGCCTCTATTGGCCTTTTGCAATATATCTTGTTCTTTTTTCATCTTTCTTCCACAAAAGGATAGTTTGCCATTGTACCTCTAAAGCAGTTTCTTTCAGTAACTGCCAGCCTGCCCGTGCAGGTTTTCCTCCCTGTGTTTGTTCCCAAGGCTTTACACCCTCCTGCTCCTCAAGCCAGCTGAAACCAGAGGTTTCTTGCCTTGATTAAACTTCTCATCTCTTTCCTGACACTCTCATTACAGCCCTTCATTAGAATACTAAATTCACCACTTGATATCTGTCTCTTCCCTTGCCCGCGATACCTTCCACCCTGCAGACCTGCTCCTAGCCCTCTCAGCAGAGCCAGGCACGAAGCTACAGCTGCCGGTGCCCATGGTAAAGCCTTGCTCATCCTGAATGAAGAACATCACCCCTGGCATTTCTCCAGAACGCAGTGAACAGAAGTCCTGCTGTTTCCTACTTGCAGGTGCAGCATGGTGTTACCTGCAGGTTAGATGATTGTTCCTATTAATTGTTCAGCAAAAGAAAAAGCAACTCCTTTTCCTCTACCAGAGCCCTACATGAACACTTTTGTATTCTTCCCTCTTTTCTTTATCCACAAACATTCAACAATTTCCTATACTACCACCCTCCAGACCAGTGGAACAAGGGGATACTCATCCTCCTTTTTGTCCCACATCTGTACAGAGGACAGATGATAACCTGTTGCCTCCAAAGTGATCTCTGACAGCTCCACCTGAAGTGGCCCCAAGGCTGTCCAAGCCCCTCTCTGGCTGGGTAACCAGACCTTCTTCATCTTCCCTGCTCCCAGTGGATGCTCTGCAGAGCTCCTCACAGTTGGTAGTCTGTGCTCCTCCTTCTCTTTCCTATGAATATAACAATTTCCCTTTCCCAATCTAGACTAAAATTTATCAGAGTTAGTCTGTGAAAAGAGTCCAAACCCTTCACCTTTTGTGATTTTTCTGATCACAATTATCTGTGCAAACAGGATCTGCAGCGAGAGTCACCACTCTGCCTTTATCTTGCTTTTAACACTTTCACTCATCCTACCATGTTTTCAGACCTTTGGTGGTAGATAGGCAAGTGGGTAGGAGGATGGTCAAACACCAGCACGCGTGCATGGTGCTTCACCCACAGTGCAGAAACCCAGTGGTTGCTTCCATCAGTTTTCACCACAGAGGTACCCAAAGCAACAACTTCTAGTCTGTTAGCAGAGCTTATCACTCCCTTCACATCCTCAAAAGAGCTATGGGTTGTGGGCTGCTGTTCAGGTGGATTTAGTGCTTTTTTTAACCAGGATTTTTTGCATTCAGTATTTCAGACACATTTTCTCTCATTTCTGACCAGTTCTATATCTCTAAAGTTTGCGTTCCTTACAGACATGTTTAACCATATCTAAGTGATATATGTACACATACATACATCACATGTACATAGATATGGGTACAGATTTATTTTATGTAGAGTAGAATAAGTATTATTCTGTACAATGTTTCTGGTGAAGCATTGACGCAGGTTGCCAGGAGAAGTGGGAGATGCCCCATCCCTGGGAGCATTCCAGGCCAGGCTGGACAGGGCTCTGAGCACTCTGATCCAGGTGAAGATGTCCCTGCTCACTGCAGGGGGGTTGGGCTAGGTGGCATCTAAAGGACCCTTCCAACCCAACCCGTTCTATGATGCTGTGATACACACATATATTGATATTGTGTGTACATAACATGTACCCTTGATTAAAATATTTAAGCACCAGAACTATGTATAATTATTTTTTAAATGACAGCTGACAGAAATGTAGATAAATGATCCTCTCCAACAACTTTTTATCTTGGCTTAGTTGCAGAAAGGTAACCTAGAGCAAAATCCTTTTAAAGCCCCACTCAGCAGAGCAGAACGAGATTAACTCGTTGAGTGCAGTTCCAGTACACCAGCCAGAACTGACTGCGGAATACACAAGAAGCAAACAGAAGTAGCAGAACAGGATATAGGAGGAATTAGGCTGCAACATACTGACTTCTTCTTTAAGATAAATTTTTAGATGTTGAAATTCTGATTTTTTTTATTTTTATTTTTTTTTACATAGTTAATTTCGACTTTGTACCAAGTTGGGGTATGATGCTTTTTGCCTACGGTTTTCTGTGTTTTTGTTTTAACAGAGACTCAAAGCTTCGTAATAAATATCCCGCGTAATCTTGCTCAGGTACCACAGTCAGATGATTTCATTGTTAAATTCCAAAAAAACCACAGGTAATAGCCGAAACAAGTACCTTAACATAAAAGCCAACAATTCTATGCTCTGTTAGGAAATCTTTCTCGGCCTGATGACAGAAAACTGTGCCCTTGCCTTGTAGTAAAGCATTATTATGCCAGAAAGTGGGTTCAGCTAAGCCAGAAAAGGTACAGCACCATCCTGCAGGAATGCTCAGGTCACCCCTGGGAGCTCAGGCAGATCGCTCTGTTAGAGGGGACTTCTGTACCGCTCCCTGCGCACGGAGATAAATCAACCTGGCACAATAAGTCTTACTGTATTTCAGGAATGGAGGCAGCAACTGGGAGATTTGCTTTTTCAGCTTAAACCATGTCAGCTATTTTCTCTTTTGCTAACCTTACCAGTGACCACTGCTTCTGAAAATTGCCTGGTCTGAAAAAGACATACCACTGATGTCTCAATTCTATTAAATTATGGTGGCAGTGAAGTTTGGGTGGAAGCTCCATTTCTGACAATACTAATCAACTTACACTGTCTAGACTTGCTTGTGAATAAACTAGGTCTGTTAAAATGAGCTTCAGCAGGTATATTGACAGAAACAAATCAGATCACAAAGCTGTCAAGCAGCAATCACTACCCCAAAAGCAGCGGAAAGATCGTAGAAGACAAGATAGGTACATTTTTCTTAGACTTCACACACTGACAAAGCCACATAAAAATCAGAGAATCAAATAGCTCATGGGACAAAATACCATGGATCTGCACATTCCAAATCCTATAGATCAGGACACATTAGCTACTGATAACAAAGGTAATAAGAAATACAATATCAAGCAATGGAGTAAGGAAGCTTCCAGCAGAAAGTAACTGGTAAACTAATCAGTAACTACAATAAAAATCACTGATCAGGCAGCTAGTACAATTATTAGAGCAAAGAAATGGTCACATCTCTGCCTCTTTTTAAAAGAAAGTGAACAATGGACAAGAACTAAAAAACTGTGGAGACATCTCAGAATTATTAGCAATTATAGTTAATAATCACTAATTTTTGCCTTGCACCAGTGGAGGTGCAAAGTACTGGCAGGCAGGGAAAGGGTTGATGTTATACAGTTCTTCAACAATAGACAACCAGGAGGTAAGAGTCAGTGAAATCAGTTTTACTTCACAGAAAAAACTGTGAAGAAAGTCAGCATGATAAACTAGAAACAGCTTGGTTTTAATGAATCACATCAAACCAGTCTACTTTTTTCTCCATAAGACAGTAATGATCTCATGATTTCTAATGAAGACCCAGCTGATACAGTTGCAAAAGCCTTACACCACTCAAAATAGCTCACATGATATTGTCCTACACAAATGAGAAGCATGGTCTAAAATAAATCATCACAATTTTTAGAGGTACACAGCATACTTTATTTTATAGAACAATAATAGTATGACAGGTGCAACTTGCTTGGAAGCTATACTTGTAGAACGGTTATTAACATTTATTACCAAGAAGCAATGCGTCTGAGCAGGTTGGCTAAACCCAGTATTTTAACTGCCTGGAGAAGTGCCCTAAAGAGCATAGAACCATTTAGATTGGAAAAGATCCTGAAGAGCATTGAATCCAATTGTAAAATCACTGCATCAACAGGAGATGGATCGCAGATGTACTGAGAAGAGCCCAAGTTATGAACAGCTTCATCACACTAGGTGGACTGGAAATGCAGGAAGCCATCAGTCGATAAGTGCTGCAAGTGTGATATGTAGGCAGGACCAATTTTTGTTTATATATGACACAGAAAAGGACACGGAGCTTAACTGAAACAGGCCAAATCAACAATATGCAGCCGTGAAAAATGGTCTCTGAAAAGGAACATTACCTGTGAGATGCACGAAGTAAATCCTCCACCCTGGTCAGCACTAGGAAGGCATCGGCTGGCATGTTATGAGCAGTTTTTGGTGCCGTGCTTCACGGAAATGGCTGATCAAACACAGCCTGTGAGCGAACACAAAAGCCTGCTCAAATCCAAAAAAACCCAACTGGAAAATCTCACCTTTGAGGAGAGACTTTGAACAACAAGCATAAAGAATTTTCAAGGGGACATGGTTAATGATCTTCAACTGCATAAAAGGCTGGCAAGAAACATTAAATAATCAGTTTTCTATGTTCCTCAAAGATAGGGCAAGCATGACAACGGTAAACTCAGGCAAGAAACATTCAGAGAAAGTTTCTAATGCTGGAGACGCAGCAGCGCTGGAGCAGGCTGCCTAGGGAGGTCTGCAGAGCGCCAAGAACACTGGGGGCTACTGGGGCCAAGAACAAACTCTGCCCCAGGAACGATACAGCTAGAGCTGATCCTGGCCTGGGGCACAGGCTGTCCTACATGCCTCCTGTGGCTTCAGAGCTCCATATTAAAGTGCCAAAGAGATTTAAATGCTTCCTGACAGTTCAGCCTTCCAGTGAACAACAGGTTTGCTTTCTCAGTGTAACTAATTAGAGGAGTTAAAGCATCCACCATGGAAGGCTTTCCTTAGGAAAGTTGACATTGAAACTTATCATTTTCAGTTTTCTGTCAGTGAAGTAAAGTAAGCTGTAGAAACTTGTAAAGTAGACATGGACAACTTTTAAAGCTGATGCCAACAAGCTTACCTCACCCATCAGCTGAGAGTACCTTATCTGTCCTGGCCAGGGCCAGTGGCTCCCAAAGGGCAGGGAGACCCTCATCAACCCAGACACAACCCCACAGGGCCTGACCACGGTTGGTGAGAGGGTCCATCAACAGCCTCAGGCATGACAAGGGACAAAATACATCCAGGGTACAACCAGAAGCAAAAAGAAGATGCAGCTGGAGAGAGCACCAGAGACAAGAGTGTGACATGGATCCAAAGTCCACCCACAAAGCAGGAACATCCACAGCATAGCTCAGGAAAGGTCCAGGTGCCTAGACCCAGGCTTAAATGGAGCTCCCAGCCCAGGGTCAGAGGGTGTGGGTGGCCAGGTGAGTCTCGTGGGGCAATCAAGGTCTATTAGTACACTCACAGCTGTGACACAGAGGAGCAATCCTGAGCTCTCAGCTGCTGGGTGTAAGGATTTTTTGTAACAGGTACTTGGAAGGTTTCAGTCCTTTAGACACCACTGCAACAGCACGTAGCTACACTCCTGTTTGTTTCCTGAGGAACTCCAACTGCTGTAGCTAAAGCACAAATGGATTTTCTGTGGTGATCTCAAGGGTTTCTGATGCTCTTCTGGCAGTGGTGGAATCACAACTGCCCCGTGGTGGCACAATTTCTGTGATGCTGTTGATGCACAGGAGTTTATTAAAATCCTTGATCTTTCTGGTGTGGAGTTAACAAGATATCTGGTATCAACAGGAGAACATAACTGACGATGTCCTGAAACTTCCACAGCATCCTTTTAAACAGCTAAGCCCTTTGCTGTGGCCTTCATGCACCGGCTCCGTGGAGTTTGAAGCACAGAGGAAGAGCAAATCTGTCTAAGCCACTGATTCATGGAAAGATAGCTAAAGTGAAACCACAAAGTTTGTTACGCTATTAAACCTATCTGTGCAGCAATGTACTGACACCCTGAAATCTGTAGTTTATTTAATGTTTGGCATTTAAAAAAAAATTCTATGAACAGCTCATTTGTCTCTTCTGTTCAGCAGATAGCGGGTTTGGATGTCTGTTGGTATGCATAAAGGAAGCCAGTGCAATGAAAAATGCTCTTTCTGATGGGCAAAAAATCTTGCAGATATAGGAAGCAACTGATTTATTTTGCTATGGTATCTATACCAGATAACACATGAATAATAAGTTTGTTCATCTATCTGTGTGCACCCGTAGAAGCAGACAGAGATACCTGCTCTGGTACTGGGAGCTACCAGACTGAGACAGGACTTTGCTGGAGGGAGACTATCCATGTTGAGATTGTGATTGAAGGCTGAATCTGAAAGCGAAAATAATTTTCTGCCTGACCCTCTCTGCCAACACCTTTGTCTTCCTGGAGCAAAAGTATAAATGCTGCTTCCATGGTTGTGCTTAATTTTGATGGTGACACAGTCAGTGGGGTCAAGATTTTTATCTTAAAATACTATGGATATATTAGTTAGATTATGACATGACAAAGGGAGGTGAAAACACAAATCAAGTTTCTTTTCAGTAAGAGTCATCTCTCTGAAGAATAGTAGCTCACAGTTGGTGAAGTTGAAGATCAGTAAATCTTTGTGAGACGGGGACTTCAAACCACACAACACAGCCCAGCTGCAAGGTCGAAGGAGTTTGAATTTTGCCCAGTGCACTGAGCTTTTGGGGAAGGATCACTGAAATCTGCTGATGTGAGTTGCGTTATTCTCTCATGAGGAAGTCCATTTATTAACCATAACTGAAGAAAACTGACGTAGCATGTGACAAGTGGCCATATTTTCACTTTTCATGGAATAAACAGGGTTGTTGCTGGAGAGAGGCAAAATTATGAGTCCAGCAGTTCTCGCCGAGCTGTTTTGACGGTGCCAGGCTGGCCACCTTACAGGCACATTTTGTAAAGGAACACTTTCTGGCAGGATTTATCCCCATGTATTGTTTTTATTAATTTTAATGCAAGTGACAGCATTTCCTTCCATCAGTATCCAAATTTTTTAAACTTTAGTGGCTCACGTTAGGTACCTGAGTGAAGAGACTTCGCTACAAGCTCTGGATGAATTGCATTTTTGTAAATTAAGGGACTTGAATGTAAAGGTGTTTAACACAGGATTTCTTCCTTATGAAAGGAAGTACCACTCCTGAGAGGAACCTCCATGCCTGGTCCTTTCTGGGAGAGAGCAACCACTGTCTGCATCTTAATATAGCAGCAAAAGGACAGCCAGACTGGTGGGTCCCCTCAGGCAGCTGGTGACATTTCCATAACACACTGTGGCTGGGGCAGCGGGGTTCTTCCACAAGGACAGACAGCTGTGACCCCGTCAAGGCACTTCTCAGCGATGGGGAATTTACCCCGTTGCCGATTATATAGTTCCTACTGTTAATTGTCCTCATCGTTGGAAATGTGCTGAATGGACTAGTGCCTCATCTCGAGACAGACCCTCTTCTGCTTGCAGCCTCCACATCTTGCATCATACCGGCCATTTAAAGACTCATTTACAAAATTGCTTCCTATCACTAATCTTCCTCTGGTTACACATGCCTAGACTTGGATACGTGTCCTTTCCTTTGCTGCTCTGTGTTAGGTTAATAACCTTGTAAAGTTTTCTAAAATTATGTCGTAGTTACGGTTGCCTTTCCGAAACCTTTTCTGATTTCCACCATTCTTACTGGAGATAGGACAGAATATTTTCCACAGTACTTCAGCAACCATCTCAGACAGCTCCCATAAATTGGTAAACCCACTTTTTGGCTTTTACTTAATATCATTTTTCTCCAACATTCTTTTTTCTGTATGCACAGAATCACTTTGGGCCACTTTTTTCCAAAAGACAGGGTGGAAAATGAAGCTGTTCCCTGCATGTGAGGCTCTCGGCTTCATGGCTTTCCACTCAGCCGAATTAGAAAGAATAATTTCAATGAGTTCAAATGCCAAATTTTGTGTAGTTTTTAATTGGAGAGCATCCTGTGTAAAGATTATTTTCAAGAAAATGTTAGGAATGCAATTGAACATATTCCAATAAAAATTCTGTACCAGACCCTGAGGTCCTTTAATTTGTTAATGTAACACTGGTCAGGCACTGAATATGGTTGAACAGCACTTTGAGGAAACAACTGCTGTTTAATAGTGGGCAGCTTCTGGCCTGGCATGAGCTTCCACTTCACCAAGGATTGCACCCGCACTCCTCCCAAGGCTGAACTTGGTCTGGAGTATCTGGGACACAACCAAAAACCTAATATGCCTTCTTTAGCATGAGGAAAGTTCTCCAAAGAAATCAGTCTTTTTCATTTGGCAGTATCACTTTAGTGAAGGGCTCATTATAAGCAAGATGTATTTGCCTTTATATCTTTTCTTCTTTTAAGACAAATACTTGGAAGAATTACTGAAACCCTTTGTTGCACATTGTTTACTGTATTCACTTTCTTAAATTGAAGTGCGTAACTGGAACAAACCAGGTGACATGTAAAGCTTTACTTTTAGCAGAGTCCTGCCAAAATACTATTGTAAAAAACAAGAATGCTTTCCAGGTGGACACTAGGAGAATGGATAGTATTGTCGACAGAGACAATAACACAGTCCATAAAGCAGCTTTTTTCCTTTACCAATGATTGTGGTAAACATTTTCTAATCAGTGAACAAGTCTGTATGTGTATCTCTGCTGTCATAATAACGATCCTTGGTGGGTGATTCTGTGGAAGGTTTATTATCAAGTTCCTGCGTACATTAAAGTTGATGACAGTTATTGAGGTTTCTGTAAGTATCTCCTATGTCCTGGGATATATTCTCCTGTGCACAATTTCCATTTGGATTTTTCCTGATATCAAGCTGAGAATGAAAATGCATGAAATGATAGCTTACATTAATTGGGTGAAGAGTTTACTCAAATCACTCAGTAGTATCTTTTATTTTTCGGGGACTGAAAATGGCTGAATGGGAGGTTATTACTTTTTTTTTTATTAAATCAATGCACATTTAGAAACTTTGCATGTCATTGGAATATTTGTATGGAATTAGTAGAAAGTACTACAGCAAAATGTGTAAATGCTGCATTGGCTTTATTTACAACTTCAGTATTCATGCCCATTAAGAAAACTCAGTATATATCCTTATGGGCTACATATATCACCTCTGGAGAATGTCTGTTCCAGGACCAATAACAAGTTACATTAGATAAGAGAGTTTCAGAGCCCAGTCTGTGAGAACATCTCTGCTCACTCTATGCAGAAAAAAGGCACGCCGTGTGTAAAGCTAACCTGTCTCACAGCCAGCCAGCACCTTCCCTGTCACCAGTCACGGGCAGCACTGAGGATACGTGGACAACTTGCTGCGGGTTTTGGGCACACAACGGCATTTGCACTCAGAGGTCAGCAGTTTGCAGAAGCACATGACACTGCAGCCAACACAGAAGGGCAGGTCTGGAGCGTGGAGGTGCAGCACGATGGGCAAAGGCTGGGATGGAAGTAGGGAGATGATGACCTTCACTGAGCCAAGTGCCAGCATCTTCTCTGCCTTCCCCTGTCTCTGCAGTCCTTTGGCAGCATCTGACAGCTCCTCCTTGCTTCTCAGAGCTGCTTTGGGACTGGAGCTGAGCACTTCTGCAAGGGCCTCTGGACATTTTTCCTTGCTTCAAGGGCCGCTGGACGGTGCCACAGTTGGCCCTTGGCTGAGATGGTGTGCTTGTTAATTCAGATAATGTTTCACAGTGTTGTTAGGAGAATATGGTCTTGCCTGTGTGTACATTGCACCACAACATTAATTATTTCAGCAACAGCAACATTGAAATGAGTTAAATTCTGTTCTGATTTGGCACCTCTGACCTGCTAAAATAACTGTTGAAAATGTTGCATCCAAATGAGGACACTGCTGCTGTTGTTGCCTCTGGCCATTATTGGCACAAAGGAAAAGTGACATTTCATGCTCTTCAACTGAGGCTCTGCTTTCAGGGAATGGCAGGCCAGCTCTCTTGCTCAAAAACTGAAAAAGGAGCTGCCAGCCTGTTTACTATCCTATGTGCCCACACTACCCCAGGGGCACTCTCCCAGGACCAGCGATAGCATGGGGCCCAGAGACTTGTTGCCCCACTGCCTCCAGATGCTGTGGTCGATGGTCCTAGCATTCTGCCCGGTTTCTCATCCAACCCAGTAGAAAACGTGAGCCGTGGAAGCCCTTCTTCCTCCTCCCTCCAAACACATGGAAGCTGCTGACTTTCACAGGGACATTCTGAACAGGTGCTCTGACCAGGGTGGTTTCTCAGCTCTGGTAGAGAAGACAATTTCCAAATACAGAAGCCAAGAACAGATGCAATGTGTTGACATCCGTGTTGAATGTACTGCAGAAGATTATGGTGACACTAGCACCACCTTAGTATTGCCATTTCACTAAGGACTTCCAAGAACCACAGCTGCGGTAGCTAGAGACAGGGCTGGTTCAGCCATCAGAAAGCTGAGCAGAAGATTGCTATTCCCATGTGAGGCTACAAAAAGGAAAAGAGAAAACGTTTTTGGCATTTGAAAAAACAAATAGAAATACTTTAAAGTTGAGATGCTGGCAGAGTTACAAATTCTACCGCTCGAGGGGTTAAAAACATTTGAAGGAGATCTCTAATGGAAAAGCACACAAACCTTGGAAAAAATCTGTTATTCATGACACTATGGAGAGAGAAAGTAAAAAGAAAAATAAAAAAGTGTCAGGACTTTAAATGAAGGAACAAAAGAAGAACACTAATGAATAAAACCATTTCACTGCTAAATGTATGCTATTTTCTAATTTCTTATAACTAAATATTTTACAAAGACCTTAAAAATTTCTGTAATCTTTACAGTGCCATTCTCTTATTAGATAATTTACCTCAAGAGACACGGACAAGGTGCTGTACTGATTTCCCTCTAACTTGCTATCAATAGCTCAAGTTTTTGCAATTAACTAATTATGTAGAAAATTAACCTGCTCACCTGAAAAGAACAGAAGACTTCAGATTTGACTCATTAAGATCATGTTTTCTGAAGGAAATTGTGCTGCGAAGATTAAATGAAGGGAAGAACCACTTCCACTGAGTAACTAACTTAATAAGTACCAAGCTGCCATCGCTTGTATTCCCATTGATTGCCAATCTTTCGTAAGCCTTATGCACGTTTTCTTCAGTGTATAGCAAATATTGGCAGCAGATGTTGAAGAACAGGTACTGCGCTTCAGGATGGTAATACAACAAAAGTAATAAAAGGTACTTGAAAAAATGAAGACGAGCATATCTTTGGCTGTGAGAACATACTTTGTTCATCCCCCGGGTACTGTAATCAGAAGTCATAGAAAAATTGGGCTACAGCGAAACAAATTGCTGGCAATGACCTTTTTTCCCAGGAATGAATTCTAAGGTCTATTTTAGCTTGAAATGGGCAGCCACTCTTCAGTGTGTATCTGTAACCACTGTTTCCAGAGAAGGCTTGGAGTCCTGGGGGATTATCACAGCTCCTACTCTACTCTGTTAGAGAAGGAAGAGAAAAGTCCACCCCAGCCCCCTGTCCAGGGGTACTTCTGCCTCGCAGGTGGACGCCGCCAGCGGAAAACCTGCGATGGGGCAGCTGCCACCAGTCCCCCTCTCTGCCAAGGTGCGTCCTCCAGCTCAAGCTTCCTGCAGCATCTCCAAGACCGCCTCGTGCCGGCATTCCGGCGTCCCACGGTTCCCACTAGCAGAATGCCTTGGCAAAACTTAACCCAGAATCCTATGACACGCTGTTCAGATGTATTAATAACAGCTGTCCTTTACTTCCAGAAGAAACATCTGCAAAGCCCTGGAAAACTGTCTGTTGGTGCTTTTGTCTCTTTCTTTACTCACCTCTGGCCTTTCAGCCAGACTCCGCGAGGCCCTGCTCAGAAGGCAGGTACGCACGCCAGCTGTTCCCTGACTGGTGCTTGTGCTCTCTGCAGAGCACCTCCCCACGACCTGCAGAACCACGACCGTCCCAGCAGCAAAGACACCCGTCAGCCCACCAACAGTAACATTCCTGTGCTTAGCTAGGCTCAAACCAACGCAGAATTTCAGAAAGCTCTATGACCAAATCAAAGCAAATAAGAACTAAACGGCAGGCGCTCCTGGCTCCTGGCATGGCTCCTTTCCCAGTCACTGAGTTTTCTTTGAAGTACAGTAAATAAGAGTTTTAAACAATTCAAAAATCTTAAATGTTAAGAAAACAATGGAATAACAAAACAACTGAGACAAGTTTTTAACAGAGCTTCAAAAGCAAAAGAGTGAAAGGAGGGGAGGTTTCCAGCCACTGAAGTGAGTTGCTGCATACAGGGACACATAATCGAGAGCTTGGGTATCCACAACACAGATTTTATTTTCTTTTCTGCTGTGCTATACTCAAGCAATAGAATACTGGGATTTGAGAATTAGTTTAAAAAAAGAAGTTGACACTCCATACCTGACAAGGCTCTAAGAAAGATTAAAATAGAAATACTCTACTTGAGAATCTAGCTGCAGTCTAGGGCACAATTAGAGAGCAAATACACCATTAATTGAAAGGATCAAGGGCATAGCAGGACTATTATAAGAGGACTGACGGTAGTAATATCATGGTTAACTGAGTCACTATTTGCCTGCACTGGAATAGAGAGCAGAACTAGTAATTAATTACCCGTATTTCCATTTTCCTCTGGAGCTATACCGTTTCCCAACTGCACTGATCACCATTTGAAATACACTATTTCTTAGATCTGGACTGTTGGAAATGGTATCTCAGCAGTAAAATTTCTGATTCGCAGTTGCCTGTGTTATATCCCCTTCTCTGAAACATAGTTTGGTGGATAAAAGAAGTACCTGTGCAGAGAAACAGGAAGAATATTCATGTCTGAGACGTCTCTGAGTAAGAGCTAGGTTTGACAAGCTTCTTTGGCACATGAAAGAAATGCTTTGCTTCCCTTCTAACAGATTAGCAAGCTATGTTGTATCTCATTGCTGCTAAATACAGTTCAATGTATATCTTCCATATTCGCTACCCTGCATCCCCCACTCCAACCACCTCTTTCACTCCCTTCAGTCCGATGAAATAAAAATTAAAAAAGCTGCTTCGTTCTGGGCTAGACTAAAGAGTTCAGTACATTCAAGGTCCTTTCAAGTAATGTTTATTTCATAAATAAGACGTCTCTGAATATAGTAGCTTGCTTTCTTGCTTGGAGAAATTCTATGAAGAAATTTTTTTAGTAAGTGATGAGCTTGACACTATCTTTCTGGGGATTTTCAAGGCAGTTTTGAGGAGCTGTTCAAGCAGAGAACAGGAAGATATATTCATTTTAACCTCCGAGAACAAATGGTTTCCAAAAAGGTCACATTGCTGCAAGTTATGACATTATGAGCCTGATCTCATGAAGCTGGTATAAACTGGCCTGTGGTCACATTTGTTCCTCTCATAAATCAAGACTGAATTTCCTTTGCAGACATAGCTTTATGGTGCTACTGCTGCTGAGTGAGGTTCCTGTGCCCTGTGCTATATCCAAAGGGAGACACAATGATCACCAGCATCTCTTCCAGTAAGAAGGAGAGGAAGAATTTAAGCGGATGGCAATCAACTACTTATTTCTCTCCTGGTCTGTCTGTCTGTCTGTCGCTGTCTGCCAGCTTCTACAGCTACAGCATCCCTGTGTCGGGCCCTGTGAACATGTAGCTCTCCTGACGAGTATCACTGGTGACTTCCACTATTTCATTATCCATTTTAAGGGAAGTACCTCGTTCCAATTTTTCTCGAGCCGCCCACCTATACTGAGGATTGCATTCAAAATCCACCTCCTGCATGGTTCAGGTCAGAGAATGAGGACAAACACCTCATTTATGCATGCACCCAGGAGGAGGTGTGAGATAGACCCTGATGTACACCTCTCAGTCAAGAATACAGCACCTTTGACAGAAGAGCAAACACCAGACTTCTAGACAACTAAGTAAGTTTCGGGGAAAAAACTTTCCACTTCAATAAACTTTTGGTATGTGTTCAGTTAGATGAGCTTTTGTTTTTTCTTACTTGAGAGAAGGCATCTTGCAGGGTTTTTGGATGATAGTCTAATGGTTCTCCTTTCAAGCACTGGACAGCACAGATTGCCATATCCATGCAAAGAAAAGGATATTACTACTGATGAGCAGAGAGAAATGCTGTCCTTGACTCAGGGCAGTTCTTTGCATAGCTTTTCTGATAGTTTTAGCTTAAAGTATGTCAATGGTTTGAGATATCTGCTGGGTTTGAGCTCAGCTTGCGACATCTGGAGTGCATGATCTCTGGAGGTCCCTTCTGAGCCTTGTTGGTCTATCTATATGGTGCTAGATAAGAGTCATCAACCCCTAGAGGAAACCAGTAACCTGTTTATGGCCAATTTTAGTACTCCATGGTACGCCGAAGTGGTACTCAGTGATTTCCAGACCAAGGGACTCTGATCCCATCCAAAAGCAGACCTACTCCTAAAGGTGTAATAACCGTTGAAAGCTTCTGGGCCGACCTATCCAAAATGGTTTATAGAGGAAGTAACCACTGCTTTTAGTCTTTTTTTAGATTTTTTTTTCATTTTATCTGTGCTTTTCCTGTAATAATAAAATAGCTAAGATAAATATTTACAACCATTTTTCTTTCTTTGCGAGTGCCTCTTAGCAGAAATGACTTCCCTCAACTGTGCGTTGTGTTGACGGACCTGTAGTAACACTTGGATGTGAACATTTCTCACCGAGGAATTCAACATCTCTTTTCTGCTGGTGTCCCTTTGGAAAGTGTTCACTTCCAATGGTTATTTTTCAGCCACTTTCCTGGACCCCAGTTGCAATCTGAACTGTTAATTCATGGGACATTGCTCCACAATAGCAGAATCGATGTCTCTGTGTCTCAGGCTCTACTTGCACCTTCTGCAAGACAGCATTGCTAACTGCTTTCATTTACACTCAGAGACTACAACTCACTAATTCAGTGTTTCTCTGACTAGTGCTTTGATTTCTCAGAAATAAAGCATTTCCTTTACATCCTTTATGGCTCCCAAGCATTTTTTTGCTTCTGGCATCAAATGAAGAGCCCATAATGAGACAGTTGGTGACTTGCCACTCTGACCTGCTCGGCACCGCTGTCACCTTCTCTGTTCATCAGGACTGCACACTGCCTACATGATCATCTGTATTAACATGTCATTTTGCCACCAGTCTTACCTGAAAATCCATACAATCTTTTTTTAACTTCTGTCTGTGTTTGTCACGTTCATGGTTTTTGTGTAATACCTGTTTTCACCCTCAAAACAGAGAATAGTGTCTGTCTTTGTAATTTTTATGAAGTAATCCTATTAAAACACCTTAATTTTGTGACCTCCTGTTACTAAAATCCCAGACATAAAGTCAAATAACTTGCAAGTATTACATTTACCTCCATCTGTCAAATCTGTAATCTCTTCTGAGAGTAAACTCAGATAATTTCACTTTGACACCAGCTTTCCATAACCCATGCTGGCTGAGACTAGGACTGGCCCTACCTCCTTGCTCTCTTCAGCTTCTCTCAGCTTGTTCATCAGTTAAACAGTGATGACATGTGTCACCTGGTGTGGCTGCTTGGTTCATCCTCTCTGCCTGATGGAATGTCCCTGGACGTGGAGTTTCCCTGCTCTTCCCAGATGAAATAAAGGTCAGTAAACGAGAGACACAGCTCTCCCGACCCAGCCTGTTTGGGGATCCTACATGCAGGTTCCTGTTGACCTGGAAATTTCAGGAGAAATATTTTAGTGTACTCCTTGAGGAGAAAGGATTGGAGAACATCTCACCATCCTGTTTAGCACAGAGGTTTCTTCCTGCTTTTTTCTAGTGCAAAAAATCTGTATTTACAGTTCCTGCCAATCTGAACCATGACTACCAGCATCTTATTTCAGTGCAGTGATTTGTCCACAGTGCTTCTAGCATTTTATCACTAATGCGATGCATGAAATCGTAACAACCTAAACATTTCCTTCTCATGGTCTGTAGCTCTGCTAGTCCTGACTCATTTGTAAGCTCTTCATCTGCCTCTGCTAATTTCCCCCGTGATGTGGTTGCTCACTCATGACTGCCTTTTCTCCCTCTTTCCCCGGTGCAGCACCACGCTGGAGGTCCCAGCTCAGCTCTCCCAACGTGCGTGGCTTCAGGCAGGTCACCATGCCAGTTCTTGTCAATGAAACGAGAACAGTAGTCCCATATTCACCGACATCTTACAAACCCATTGCAGGTTACAGAATGCTCTGACTCGGAATGGCACAGCCACAGCTCCACAGCTGAAAGCGCAGGACAGCAAGGAAGCGGAGGTTTCATCTGCATAGCAAAGAGCCTCTGCTGCACACGCAGATCCTGCCCTGCTTGCCCCCCAGATAGTCTCCGTACAGTGAAGAAGATGTGGGTTGTGTTCTGCTCACTCTTGTAGTACCAGAAGAAAAACTCAGCTCTAGAAGTAAATTCACCAGCAAGAAGCTGAGGGGGTTAGGAGGGGAGTGGGAGGAGGAGGGAAGAAGGGGATCATGAAAGACAAGAGAGGGGGAGAGAGAGAGGGAGAAAGAGGATAAACTACTAGTTATTAATCTAGCAAAACTGCTTTTTTTAACTACATGGCTTCTTCCTGCTGCTGTCTGCAATTTCTGCTAACACATTATTAATTTACCAGATATGTTTTGTATTTCCCCAGGTTGCATTTTGCCTGTTAGGAGAAGATATTCGTATTTTGACACTGTGTAAACCAATTCAGATTTGCCTGAGACAATGATTTGTTATTAAGGTTAAAACCTTTTTTGCATAATTAAATTAAAAGGGTTTTGTGCATTTTAGAAACTGTGATACTGATTTTGGATACCAAATACACCTTTATTTCCTTGCTTGCGTGTGTACGCTGATCTGTTTCAGTGGTGTGGACCTGGAAAAATTATGATATGAAAATATTGGCACTGTAAGAGACTATATTATTTCTGGTCTTACACGAATGTATTTATTTATCGTGCAGTTATTCTTTGCACTAAGCTTGAACCCCTACTGATACCTAGGAAAAGGAGATGATGAAAACAGATGACATTAACAAAATACAAAAATCCACATGGCTACCTGGACATGTAAGAATAGCAGGTCTCACTGCTTAGGGTATTTTGGACCGGTTTCAGTTTGGGTTAGGTTCTGAAGTAGAAGTCACACTGGAAATGATTATGATTTTCTGAATGGAATGATAAAGCAAAATCACTGAGCTCAAGTGCTGGCTTTGGGCTAGTTCACGACATCTTCAGGTATTTTGAATATGGAATAATGTTCTCCCTTGGTACTGAGAATTCTTGCAGGATTATGCATTTCCCTGCATACTTTTCTTTCCGTGAAATAGAGACTCATTCCTCTTATTTTGGAGATAAAAGATTAGGTAAATACTCTGCTTGCTCTGGCTCTGACTGCTGGGAAAATGTCTTTTCCTGGACAGATATAGCACAGCCTTTCCCATAGCTTTTACAACCTAAGCCACTCTGTTCAGTGTCCTAATGGACAGGGGTTTCTGCACTCAGCATTTAACATGGACATATGGTCATAATCACTCTTCAATTGCTTCATTTTTATTTGATTTCTGATTAACCCTTGGCTTCAAAGATAGCTCTTTAAACTATTTTTATTACTAAATGTTGCACCAGGCAAAACCCCAAGCTGCTTTCTCCAGCTGTATGCTGTCCCATGCTGCTCCTTTATGGGGACACTCCAAGTGAGAAGGCCTACAACTGTGCCCACAATTAAGCACTATCTTCAAGTGATAGCACCAATATAGGTGCTTTTCTTTATTGAGGACCATACTTACTTCCTTTAACTTCCACTGCTTTTTCCTTGTTTCTTACAGAATGCTGGATGCACAAGACTTTTTCAGTTCTTTTTTTGATGGGTTTGTTAATACCTATTGCGCTCTTACTCCTCTCTATTTTTATGTGACTTACAGGTATCACTTCTATTTTTCAGCAATAGATGATTTTCAATATTACTGTCCTAAAAAATACCTTAATCTTTCCAGATTTGGAATGATCTTTGGCTGAGCGTTTATCTTCTTTGATTTGGGCAAGAAGTGCCAACAGAAGAGAGACTGGATTCTTCAAGACTCATGTTCTTGCCCAAATTCTGTGTGATTTAATGTAATAAAAAAAACCCAGTACCATTACACTTTGATTTAAACAGGTTAGAATTCAGATTCGGGTTGGTCATAAATTAAAAACAACATTGTGTTTTCTCCCTTTTGCAGTGGAAACCAAAAAATATTTTAAATGTATAAAATCAGACTGAAATTACATAATTCAACAAACTGTATGGGAGAGCTGCATATTAGGGTCCTTTTCACAGTTATATAAGAAAGAATATGCAAAATATTGTTCTGAGCCTTGAGAATATGCAAAATATTGTTCTGAGCCTTGTGTTTGAAATCTCTTTTCTAAGCTCTCCTGAGTTTACTGCACAAAATAATGCCTGCTCTTCTCGTCTCTCCTCACAGGCATTTTTCCGTCAACGGATCTAGAGCCTGTGCTGTTGGCCAGTATCAAACAGGTTCCCAAGATTAATGAAAATTATTAGCAACAGCTTGTGTAATTTTTGTCAGTAACCTGAAAATCCAAGTGATCAGCGGTCATTCCACGCAGTGCTCACTTTCACTGTGGCACAGTGGTAAAACTGCAGGAACTAGCAGATCATCCAAGCCCTTTTGTTACACAAATTTAGCTGAAGAGCTCAGATTTTTTAACTGTCATTTCTTTTATCTTCTTAAACATGCCCTTTGGGAAGCAAGATATTCTCCTTTAAAAGACACTTTCCTTTTTACAGCCTGATCGTTGTAAAAGGACTCTTGGTGTTTTCAGGAAACACCACGAAACGGGGGAGTTTTCTTGCAAGATTAAACTGGCTTGGCGAAGCTGTTTTGGCCTTGAGTGGATGCGGTTGTGGATGCTGGCATCAGTGGATGGAGGTAGTATACTTGGAGAGTGAGAGAGAGTCATTTATCACAGATAAGAAAAATCCTCTAGATACATAGGCTATGCCCTCTAGACTGCATTTATTTTTCTGAACTTCTTTTCTAGCCTTCCCAGAATCTCTTGGTTTTAGGGCACTACAATCATTGGTACAAGGTTTCTGCATGACTTTCCACATAGCTGTAGGCTTTCAGCACTGTTAGCATCAGCTACTGGAGTGAGTGAAACAAGCACACTGCAGAAGAATTTTCACATCCTGCATGCATATGTATGAGCAAAGACTAAATAGATTAGAACTTATCAACCTCAGGAAGGAAAAAATCAAACCCTGAGAATACGATAGCAGCCTGTGAAGTTGAAAATGCCACAGAAACAGTGAAGGGGGGGTGGTTAGTCATTGCTTTCATAACAGAAGACCCAAATCAACTTACCAGGTAACATGTTCAAAACAAACAAAAGGGAGCATTTTTTCACCCAAATGTTGAGCAAGCATCTGTCAGGAATGACATTTTGTAGTTGTTCTTGCCTTGGGGCAAGTGATGGACCAGATGTCCTCTTGATGTTCCCTTTCAGTCCTCTTTCCTGAGAGTCTATAATTAGACTGCAGAACTCATTGGCATAAGCTTTAGCAGTTGCCAAAGTTATAAAGGCATTAAAAAAAAAATGACTGCATAGAATAAAAATCCGCAAAGAACTGTTAATTGCAACAGCCTGGGTGCAATCTCTAGCTCAGGTGGTCTCTGATCAGCTGTTTGCTGGGGAAAATATTGGTCTGCCTTTACCTTTTTCCTCACCTTTTCCCCCAAAGCCCCCACTTCCCTCTGCTGCGGGTGGTGTTTGCCATGCGCTGTTCCCATACAGGACTGCGGGTGCTGGCGTACCCTCAGCACCCCGAGGGAAGCAGCAAACATCCCGTGACTTTTCCTTTTGGAGAAGACTCCTTCAAAAGGAAGCAGCGCCAGTGTTCAGCGTGGTTGCAGCTAAATGGTGCACTGCTGCGTGTCAGTGGCAGAGGTGCAGCCACGATTTCTGTGTTGAGGGAAGTTTCCAGAAGGAGCTTGGGCTCCGGCAACGGAGCAGAAGTGGAGTCACTGGCGGGACGCAGTTTCAGTCCAGCACGAGGGAGTCGATATCCAACTACTGTACAAGTGTATGTGACCAGTCTTTGTAGCAAAACAACCACAGGGTGAAGAATATCATATATTTACTGATGTATTCACGATGCACCTGTGCAGCAAAGCAGGCTGTGGCTTAAAGTGGGATGTGTTTGAAAGAAGAATTGACACAGCTTTATCAATAACCTTGCATTTTCAACCATAAAATAGCAGGCGGCTTTTGTAGGACCATATTTCATAGCTAAGGTACCTCTCGCAATAGAAAAAATGAGTCAAGTAATCCAACATAGCAAAGCTAATGGCAAATGAAGACTGCGTCCCCTACCAGAAGTGTCCTGGGCAGCCACAGCGCACAGCAGGCTGTGCTACTGCATACCTGCAGCAGCCGTCACATCCCACCAAGCTGAGTCATTTCTCTGCTGGTCTGCTGGCTTTACAGTGTTCAAAACTGCCATGCCTGTACCAGCCTAGCAGTGAATTTGCGAAGGTGTCAGACAGTTTCCTTGAGGATGTGACACTACAAGTTTGGTTTGGCTAATTCAAAAACTGGGTGAAGTATTCTTTGTTACCTAAGACTTTTCCAAATTTACTTTAAGAGTAAAAGCCAGATGATCTCTTCAGGCACTTGAACATGGCAGGAAACTGGAAGTTAAGCCAGGACCACACTGTGCTGCCAGGTACCGAGCACCAAAGACGAGACCCAGCTCAAGAACAGGTATTGCCCAGAACAAGAGTCCCTCAGTCTGGGCTTTAACAATAACTTTGAACTTCAACCTAGGACCCAAAAGTCCAGTGCACCTGCTGGGTCCAAGGACAGGGTTTGAGCCCTGATTAATCCACCCCATGGACCCCTCCTTGCGTCTCGAGGACCCCTCCTCACACCCTGGCCGATCGGTCTGTCGGCGCTGCTGGTATCTCACAGGAACCGGTACCCACCTCTGTGCTGCAAAGCAAGTTGAACTTGCTGCCTTGGCCTGTTCTGAGGAAAACATCAGCTACACACCAGGCGTCTGAAGGAAATGACATACGACATGATGTCCACAGGCAAAGATTTTTAATAAATCTAACAAATCTGAGGTGATGCTATGTAAAGCTGCTTGCGCTTTGGTATGGCGCTTGAGCAACACGCTGGGGCGAGGTGAGGAAATAATTCAGGTAACAATAAGCCCATTAGCATGGATGGCTTTGGTAGACATCTTGGAGAAAACAGTAAGACATGACAGCGTAAAAAGGGACCATGATGAAATGCAGCCTGGGTTTACTGAAGATGCATCGTTCCAGATTAACATCGTATTATCAAGGAAAGCCCTGATAACTCGGCTGGTTTTTCTAGGCAAGGAAGACTCAGAGGATTAATCTGTCTGAATTTGTATAAAACATTTAATAAAGCACCACACAGGAAAGAATCTGTTCAAGTGGAATAATATAAGGAGTTGCAAATTGAATAAGAAACACGCTGAAAGGCAAACAGCAAGAAGCACGGAAAGGGGGATGGCTGGGTGAGCAGCAGGGTACTACTGCCGGCCTTGGGGCCAGCTGGAAGCTGTTCATTGATTTCTGTGTCCCCGGAGGGACAGCATGCAGTGAGGTGGCATGGTGCGGGGGAGAGCACAATACGGGGGCGTTGATAGCAGCTGAAGGTTTTGTCGGTGGGTGGCAACCACAGGACGGACATTCCTGCGGCAGCAGGACGCGGACTCCGGGGCCTGGGGACCTTCCCAGTTTTCCTCCTCTGCTCCCCCGACCTGCTGCTAGTTGACGCCATAGCTGTACCAATATTTCTGTACGGAAGACATTTCTGTAAAGCCAAATAGACAAAAGAGATGTATTCAGCTGGCTGAAGCTCGGCTCTGCTGACGAGCAAAGGATGTGCTGCTCTCCCAGACCTGGCTCATCCATCCCTGCTTTACACCTCTCTGCTGCAGCATAGAAGATCTCCACCATTAAAGCTGCTTTCTCTCTTTATCTCTTCTTTTAGAAACTCTGAAATGAGAAGGAAAGGGACCTTAAGGGACTTAATCTAATGCATTTACCTGCCATTTTCTCTGACACAAGCTGTATTGCTCTGCATTTTAAATTAACTTCTCTCCTTCCTTTACAAAGCCAAATGAAAGACAGCTCTTTTGATTTAAAGTATAATGTTGACTTGTTCCTCACTATGCTTATAACAGGTATCTGCATTTTCAGATAATGTTGATTTTCAATGTTTCATACAACTGCAGTCAGGCTGTGTTATTAGGTACTGTGGGCTGGAACATGGGATTTCCTTCTGACAGACAATTTCAATGTTCAGAAACATATTTTGATGCTTATTCTGAAATGTATTATACTTAATCCCCAGCTATGCGGGTACAAAAAGCTCTGGTTTCCTGTGGGACCAATATTATAGCACTCTGACATATGACATTTGATATATGTCAAAACAATATAATAAAACACAATAGTAAATAGCATCAAATTAATATGAAATGTCTCTGAGAAATTATATACTGGAAGGAAAGGTAACAAAATGTCTCTGTTTCGATGAAACAGAATACTGTTGAAAAATTAACAAAACCAGCACATCACCAGGAAACTGTTTTATTTTGGTGAAACCGCTTTTTTCAATGAAAATGTTTCGGTTAGCATATTACTGAATAAAGCACTGAAGTTGCTCCCTCGACGCCTGCATAAATTAGTGTGGCCTTTGATATAAACCTAATTAATTTGGACCTCCTTCTTGAGTTTAATTTGAATTTTTCACACATATATATATTTATTGATCTGGAACATATGAAAGGCAATTTATCAAATCTCTCGCTCCATACATTGCAATTACTGACGGAAAGAAAATAGCAGCACATAATTCAGCATGTAGAATATATTAGTTCAGTTCATTCAAATTAAAACTAGTCAGCAGGAAGAGTAAAAGGAAAGTGAAGCTGTCTGTTTAACTTCAAACATGTCACAGCTGGAAAGGGAATACCTTTGGCAAATTTTTACCTTGCTGTGGGGAACATTTTAAAAATTAGTAGTAGGAATGGCTACTTTCACAAATATACACATTTTTGTCACCTACACACAAAGGACTCATTAGAGGCAGCCTAAACCAGCCTGCCATCCCTGTGCTGGACATGGGGTACAGCATGGGCACAGCCCGCTCCCGCAGCCACGGACCCCTCCATGCTGGGGACATCACGTGTAATCTCCAAAGCTAGCAGGTTCATTACAGATTCAAGTGCAGTTTAATTAGCAGAGGATTTTCTGAACCTGGTCTATGAAGCACTTTTCCCTCCTACTTCCCACTGACTCCAAATGGGCAGATGTTTACAGACACCCCACTGTAACGCGCCGTGTCTAGCGGTGGCTGGAAGAAGGTGATGAGGGTGGTGACTCTGGCCGGCAGTAATGAGCTGCTTTGGTTATTTTGTTCTGACACACTCGATTTGTGTCAGTCTTTGACATGTGAAATCAAGTGCTGAGCAAAGAGCTGATGATGGAGAATGAGTGAAGATTTTCATTAGGTCAGGAAAAAAGGTGTTTAAAGCGGAGAGGAGCTGGTGTTAAGGAGGTAATGTTAGAGACTGGCGATAGGCAAGTTCTGTCATCAGTCAAGGCACTGAGCCACTGTTCCCTCTGCATGCAGACCTCCTTCCACAGGTCCTCCGGCAGGCATGGACCCCTGTGAGAAAGGTGGATAACGGGAGCGATGAGGGAAACCCATCAAGCTGTCCCTCTGCATCCAAGCTCGCACTGAGAGGGGCACAGCTACTAATCATCCCTGCATGCAGCATCCGTGCTGTCACCAGGGCTTTGTGGAGAATTCCTCCCTGACATTCAGAGCAGGCATGGTGCTATTGGGTTGACAGCTGGACTCGATGATCTTAGAGGTCTTGTCCAACTCTAATGATTCTATGACTTGTGTTGAGGTTGTGTGATGTTCCTCTTCCTCTCATGACCAATACCAACTCCTTCTAACTTCTCAGTGGATTAATGTTTCTGAGTGACTTGTTTTGCTTTTTACACATATGCATAACTCTGAACATTTTTAACTGAGGTGTGTGAGAAACCGAGGAATCCCCAGGCAGGGCACTGCACTGTGTTTCAGTATTTCCTAGGCAGAGCTGAAAGATCAGCTTGAGGAGGAGCAGTCACAGCCCAGCAGTCTCCTCTTGCTGTGCACGGAAGTTCAGCATCACAGCAAACAGCAGAGTCTTGAAAACAGAGCCCGGCAGACATTCTCCCTGTGCACTAGGTGGGCATGAATTTTTCAGTTCATACATCATTTACAGTTTGCTGCAGCAATCCCACAAAAATAAGTAAGCTTTAAAAAGTTAATGAAAGACAATATATTTTTCTGACTGTTGCTGAAAGTTAAGTAATTTGTTGCGTTGCTCAGGGAACCTGGAGATTTATTATAAAGCAGAGATAAGAGGTGAGAAAAAAACACCCCAAACCTTATTTCTTGCTTTGAAAGTTTCATGGTTCTGAAAGTTTGGTATATCGAGAAATTAGCCACGGTTGGCCCACCTCCTGATCTGCAATGACAGTAGGCATGAGGGCCACTCCTTTCAGAGACAAGTTCTTAAATATCATTCTATTTTAATATTTAAATATTTTCATAACTTAACATCTTCATCAAAAGCCTCGACAGAGGGGTGCCATGCACCTTCAGCAAGTTCACATGTGACACCAAAGTGGTGGAGCAGGAGGACGGGGACCTGGACAGGCTGCAGAAAAGGGCTGGCAGGAACCCGCATGCCGTGTCCTGTGTCCTAGCTGCCCTAACCCCATGCAGGAGGACAGGCTTGGCTGCCAGGAGAGGAAGAAGGTCTGCAGAACCAGGCCTGATGGTCCTGCTGTGCAGCAAGTCAAACAGCAGACAAAAAAGTGCCCTTGCAGCAGCGAAGGCCAACAGTGCAAGGGGAGAAAGTGCTCTCCTCTGTTGAACACCTGTGGCTATAGCTGGAAGACTGTGTCCAGCTTGGGGACCTCTAAGGATCAGAGAGCTGTTGGCAAACTGGAAAGCGCCTGGTGGAGGCCACAGTGATGGTCAGGGGCTGGAGCACATCAAATGGCTTAAGTGGTGAGCACAAGGAAGCTGGGCTTGTAGAGCCCCAGGGGAGAGTAGGCGAAGAGGGGACCTCCTTGCCAGCTCCCATTAGAGGGGAGTTGCAGAGAAAGCACAGCCAGGTTCTCCTCAGAGGAGCAGAAGCACAGCAAAAGGGTGGCAGGTAACAAATACAATTGCTGCAAGAAAAACCCCAGCTGGATACGAGGAAAAAAATGCTGAGCAGTTGCTCAGAGAGGCTCTGGGATCTCCTTTTCTGGAGATTCTTCAGACTGGACTTGGGAAGGCCTCTGCCTTCATCTGGCATTGGAGTTGGCTTTGTTCGGAACTTGAGGCTGGACAGCACGCTTCTGAGGCCACTTCCCATGTACGTTTTTCGACGATTCAGCTGACACCCCAAATACACCCACATGCATGAGGTTAACAGAGCCCTCTAAACATCTTGCTAATGACTAGAAACACAGGGCAACAGATTTATCTAGATTTTAACATACGTAAAGGCGCCACATAAGACAGTCTAGCTCATCAGAGTCAGGATGGCACTAGGCGTTGTTTGCTATGGGTCCTTTATCTTTCTTGCAGTTTTGCATAACTCCCAATAGTCAAAAATTTATTAAAGTAACAAAAGAAACCAAAGTTTGGGTATGAATTATTGAATATGAATAATAGCACTGAAGAGAAAAGACACCATTTAAAAATTTTTCCTCTTATATAGCATAATACACTAGAGATTGTGATATTATTAAATCTACCCCTGACATGAACTAAAAATATCCTAGGGAAAAAAAATCTTTAATTGAAAACATAGATATCTCACACCAAAATGAGAAAAATCACTTGATTAGTACTGACCAAATAGCCTGTGAGTATTGGTTTAAACTATATAGCAAAATAAAGACATCCAGAAGAAATCTAAGCTAATTTTCATTTGTACAACTAAAAGATAAATGTTCAGTTTTTAAAAACTCCAGGTTGCTGAAGGTAACATGAAGAGATACGCAATGTCACTGTGGCAGGAAGACCCTTACCTTATTAAAAGAAAATTGCACCTTGGTTACAGAGGACCAAAAACCTGGTCCGAAACTTCTTATGACGCCAGTACAAGCCAAGCTGTACAATTCTGAAGGTGAATTTCCCACACTTTTCAATAACCTTTGAAAGGAGAGAAGATGAGAAATAGAATGTCAATTAACAGTAATGTCCCCTGGCAAACCCGTTTCCTAAAATAGGAGCTCTGGTACCGTATCAGATTCTCCAGACACCAGCCATCAGCATTAGCTACAGGAAGAAGTCTGCAAGGAATAGAAGTGGGCCAAAGAAATGAAACAGCATTTCACCTCGAAGAGGGCCAACTCTCAAGGTGAGGAGCGCTTGCCTAGAGCAAATGTTATTTACATTCTGGGTGGCATTCAGCCAAACAGAAGGGAATTATTATTTGAAGAATTAGATCTGAACTAACTGGATGTTGCAAGTACCGCAGCACATACCTCTCTCTGTCGAGGCATACCAAGAGACACCGTTTTTTCAGCTTTCTGTTCCTCTGTCTCTCTGTGTTTCTACCCTTCTTTTTAAAGGATCCCCCACTGACAGTTCTTGCACACAAGGTATTGAGCTCTCTCTGCATTTACCCCCATGATGGCTTTGCTTATGTTCTTACAAAATGTCTTGCGGGGAAGCAGCATTAATAAAATGCACTATTATCAGTGAATCTTGTAGCAGTAATGTTAGGTCGAGCCAGAACCGTCATAGAGCATCGCACACTGCTGCCCCTTTCCCCTTTCTCTGTCCGTACAGCCTTGCTGTGGTGCCTCCCGTTTCACCATTCCACCAGCCATGCTCTAGCTCCATTTCAGAGTGAGATGACGTGGCTTGGTGGCTAATGGGGAATGTCACGGTGCCTTCCACAGCAAGGCCAAGCCAAGAACCGCTGCAGCTCACAGCAATGTCCTGGGCTTCTGCCACTGGCTACTGCTGCAGAGACCTCCCAGCCACAGCCCTCGAGTCCTTCAGGGCCCACACCGCAGGACCCACCACATCACACAATGTCCAGCAGAAAGTCACATCTTCCAAGCCCGTATCCTTAGGCAATGTGACACGTGCACCTTCTCCAGGGAGAAGAAAACATGGATTCTAACATCATTTCTCCTGACAGCCACTACATCTTGCTAGCGTGGGGAGAGAAAGGTGCTGAGAAAGTATTCCCTAAGTCATCTGCGTTTACTTACTGTGCCTAACTGTAAAGGAAGAACACTAGAACTCTCCCATGGTTACCAAAGACGGTGAATGCAAATCACAGAAACGATAGATTTATTTATACAATGATGGATTGAGTAAAGGTGAGGGTTCAGTTATATTTGAAAGTAGACAAGAAATAAAGTAGGGGATTAATTTGAATTTGCTTTTGAAATATGACATCACTGGACAGCTTGAAAAAAAAATAAAAGCAAAGGGAGAGAAAGGAGAAAGTGAAAATGGAACAAATGTCTTGTTCCTAGCTAACAAAATTTATTCTGAAAGTCAGTAGAGCAGAGTTAGGGATTCCTACCTCCTTTGAAGTATCTCCAGTAATGTAAACTCCAGTTCTGGTCTTCAGAATCAACTGATTCATACTCATTTCATTCAAGGAGTCAGGGTAATTCTACATTTATCAAGAAGGTCATGTCTGTGATATGTGAGAGATAGAAATAATTGACTATTTAACAGCAAGAGCCTCCTGTAACAGTAGTTGTGATTTCTTCTCATAAGAGAGCCCAAAATCTTGAGTTTGGAATATATTTCATTAATGAGGGAAAAAACCCCAGTCTCTAGAATCCTCTGCTTATCAAAGCACCCTTGCTCAAGGTGACCGACATAGGAGTGAAACCCAGTCCCTGTACGTAGGTTATTAGATTTACTTTTTTCTATCAGAGTAAACAGAAAAAAACCCAAACACCCACGAACTTGCGTCTGTAAGAAGGAACAGCAAATGAAAGACTTAAAAATGGAAATGGGCAGATTCACAGCTGATTAAATAAGCTATTGTCACGGTCATTACAGCTTTGGGAGAGCGGCTGGTGAGTTCCCCCAAAAGGAAACTGCACACAAAGGCTTTACACGTTTTTTCATATAAAAGTTCTCTGAAGAAGACATCCCTTCATTCCTTCTCCAGCCAGTTTGCTGCTGGAGCATCCACCATCCATGAGACGCTGGGAGTGAGCGGGGCGTTGTGCAGAGCCCGGCAAGGGGAGGGCAGCTCCTTTCCCCCAAGGAAAGGCAGAGCCCGGAGTGCTGGCACGGACCTGCTGCTCCAGAGCGGGCGGTGAGGGGAGGTCTCACCTGGCCTTGCAGAACAAGGACCTGGCCGAGAGAAACGTCATTCAGAACTTCTGAGAAGTGTGGTCTTGTTTTTTCCCTAGGGTTACTGAAAAGGAAATGGGTCTTGCAAGGCCTGGATTGCCATGGTGTACATATACACCTATATATTGTGTGCGTGTGGGTATATACGTATTCTTTTAAAAAAGTTGTGTACGTATATGTTGTCTACGTGTATGCAAATATATGCTTATACAGAGTGTTGGCAAGACTGTTCAGCAGGCTGATAAAGGATGCCACTTTCAAACTTCAAAACCAAGCTTTGTTAGAAAAACATTCGTTAACAACACATTATCAGTGATGTGGTTTTCATCATTGCCAGCACATAGTGAAGCAATTAGTCCTTAACAATCTTCTCCTGAACTGTGTGTATAGTACCAGGTAACTGGTGCTGACGGCCGTGGTCCTTCATGGTCCTGGTCCCCAAGGCTGTTGATCAGGTTTGAGAATTGCAATGCAGCTGAAACAGGGAACTCCTTTTTCCCCTTTTTTACCTGCTTACCTTTGTTGTTTCATGCTCTCCTCTCCCTTCCCCAAAAGAAAGACAGGGATTTCTTCTGCTCCTTACACAGTTTATCTGTTTTTTGTTCTGGTTTTGCCAGACATCTTTCCTCCTTGCTCTACAGCTTTATTCGGGTACCGTCAGGTATCTTTCTTCCCTGCTCTTCATCCTTTGTTCTTACTGTCCAAATTTTATTGCTTGCACACATCCATTTTCCTGTACCTCATTTGTGCAAATATACCACAAATCTGTTTGTCCCGTAGTGTTTACGGACTTTTGCTATACCTGTGCTTAGCTGTGCTACAGGTTGCCTGTACATTGTTGTTGATTATGCTATTTTAGTGTGCTTATGTGCGTATTTAAGGCAAGCAAATAGCCTGCTTAAAATATTTCTGCTTTATGGGTGCAACAGGCCTCTGCTTCAGCTACACCTGCCTTTGCACCCTTCGTTTTAATGTGCAGTCTAGAAGCCTGTATCAGAAATTGCATTTCTGAAATAGAAAAATTATATTATGTATGCAGCACCAAATCCAGCTGAGCGCTGAATGCCATCAACCCTCATTTCATCAGGAGCTGAGGGCACTTAACACCTCGCAGGGCTGAGATTAGAAACCTGGCAAGAAATAACCGATTGTAATTCAACTTGTTCCACTCTGTTAGTAATTTCCTGGCCTGAGACCATCTGCTGTTCAGAAGGAGCTTTTCTAACATAGTAAGGCAAGTCAAGAAAATACATCAGAACTGTTACAAAACTTTCTTAGAATATTAATGCTCTCCTCCTCTACCAGTTTTAATTATTTATAATGGTGTCACAGAATCTTAGAGTCCTTGTTTTTTTTGCAATGACTAAAAATACAAATTTCCATAAGCCGTAAACAGAAAATATCGCAGAACAGTGGGAAAAGCAATGTATTTTGCTCAGACATGAGCCTTCAGGGCTTTAGCAATCTAAACAGCTATTCAGAAACCAAAGTGCACCACTGTGTTAGCACCCAGGGAACTCCAGTACCCAATGACAAGGTACCTGGGCACTCGGGAACAGCTCCTGTGGCCAAACGGGCTAGATTCGAAAAGGAAAATCAAAGAGATAAACTTATGATGTAGATTGTCTTAAAAAGGAGTAAATGTTTGGAGACTCAGTCAGACCTGAGAGATCAGAAACCCCAAAGGCAGTGATTGAAGGAAACAGAGAGGTTCACAGATTCAGACGAGCTCCCCATGTACCAGGCAAACCCTTTCACCAGCCCGTTTCTGCCTTAGGTTACAGAAATCCTGCCCTGCTCCTTACACAGATTTTCCTGGTGGTAGCAGAGGTGCTTTGTATTCATCCTCAGCTTCCTTCTTGCTATTGTCCTTCTGCCCAAATGCAAGCCAGGGTCAGATCAGATGACCCTAGCTGTCCTTTCTCCTCTTAACATTTTTCTCCTCAGAAGCAAACTTCATGCAGTTCGGGTCAGGGCTGCTCCCTCTATAGCCATCCCTCTGAAGGCTGTCCTTCCTTACAATAACGAAACATTTTTTTTCCCTTCTGATACTTTTATCCCAGCTTCCTGACCTGCTAAGGCTGCCTGCAGCCAGGATATGGCATTCCTTTTCCTAAGGCAGACACGTGCTCCAAGGGAGGAGGCTTGGGAACGTGAAGGTATCAGGCTGTTAAAACATAATAATTGGAGGTCAGCTGGCAATGCATCACTCGTATAAGAAATCTGTTTTGCACTGAACTGACGTATCATTCCACAGTTAGTATTTAATGGTGAAAAGACATGGCTGTCTTCTGACTTACAAACATGGTTGCTTTAGTAACTAAACTATATTCATCTACAGTGTGCTTGCACGGAATTGCTAACATCTCTTTGCATCACAGAAAATGAAGGAAGAGGGAAAAAATGAGTATTACAGTGAGGAGGGAAAGAAACTGCATTGCTGTAGGAGAAGGCTTGTCAGAAGTATGCCTGGATCCCACCAGACCTGATTTCCAGCATTCCAAAGGTGATAAGTCTGAAAAGATGCCCAGTTTGTGTGGATGGAATTTACCCTTGTTCTTGTCATTACAGTCATGTAAATTCACATGATGCAAAAACACAGCGAGCCACTGTCACCAGTTCGAGTCGATTAGCAAACTTTGTCTCCCCTTTTCAGGTTTCCATGGTGATGGGAAAACTGTGTCTGAGCAGTTGGTTCTCAGGCATAGAAATGTGTGTAATGCAAAGACAAATACTGACAGAGAGCAGTGGCCACCTCGTTCTGTGAATGGAACAGAGCGGCACAGAGAACTCCAGTGCTGTAGCAGGAAGCTATCGGGTAGATGCAAACAGCAGAGAGACGCACCACAACTGCCAGTGGCACTGGGGAAGGGAAGTCACTTAGATATCCTCAGTGATTTAGGGAACAAATCCTGCCTTTTAGCATCCGGAAGCCAGAAATAATTGAAAAAGGGGATTAGTATGGGGGAGAAAAGAAAAGCTTGAGCGTCAATTATATCCTCACTCAGAAACGGGGAAGAGAGCCTTTAAAAGATAAAGTCATATAGGCCAACCAACCATGTGTCTGAACGTTTTCTGCAAACTGCAAGGTCATTCCAGGATGTACAGAACCTACCTGGAATCGTTTTATTCCCCACCTTTTTCATCCCTTCCCGGTGTGAGAACAGAGCTAAAATACCAGCGTGCTGTTAGGTGGTTTTTAAACCTTGGTCATTTTTTCTCGCCTGATGCCTCTGCCTTCAGGCAAATATAGAATTGTAGTACAAATAAAACTTGCAGTCTAAATAAAAGGAGACAGAGAATAACATCTTTTCAGACTCATCTGCTACAAGCCAGTGGTTTTAGAAATGGACATTGGTCTTGGTTAGAATAAGCTAGGAGATGCCCAACCTACCCTAGCCCTCACCTGCAGGAGTCGGCTGCCTCGCTGGCTGGGAGCCGCTCCCTTGTCCTGACCTACTCTGCTTGTAGGGGCTTTTCAGATACATCCAAAGTAAACAAAAATAGGAGGGGGGAAATTTATGTCAAATTAAAAGGAAGTTTTCTAAAGCATACTGATGAAAGAAAAATTCTGAAATTGTAATTCCACTTCATTTTCATAAAGATTGGTGCTATTTAACCGCAAACCCCCCCTCTGTTTGCAAATGCATGTTAATTTTAATATGGAAAGTCTCACTTCTACATAAAACAGGATTTATTAAAGATTGAGATGAAGCACTTTAAAATATCAAAGCCTGAAACATTTCATTCTGATAATGTTAAAATCCAATGTTTTGGAATTATATGCATCTTTTTTTGCTTTCTTTTTTTTTTTTTTTAACTAATCTCTTTACTGATTTTAACCTACTTTAGCAGATTTTCCATTCCTATGAAACTACATAGCACAATCAATTATTTTATTAAAAAATAAAGATAAAATCCTACATCCAGCAGAGAGGTGCATGTGCCTGGAGCCCACTGCGGAACCAAGGCAGTGGCCAGCGCATGAATAGATTTTACACCAGCTGCAGACACCGAGGCCAGTGCTTGCCTCAGGCTATGCTGCTGGTTTCTGCTGGCAAAAAGTGTCTCCCTCTTTGGATTCCTCTCCCCTCACCCTTCTTTTTCTCTTCTTCTTGCTTCTTAGAGTACTAATTCAAATGTTGATTCTCTTTGACAGAAACTTCTTTTGCAGACTTTGAGGCCAATTTGTGTTTTCCCAGCAATGACACAGCCTCCCAAACGCTCTGCGAGGCCTTGGAGACCTTCCAGGAAAACCTGGAAGACTTTGGGAAAGCTGGTTAAGGCCAGGTTTATCTTCTTGTTTCTGCACTTGCAGATCTTTCAGTGCAGATGAGACGAAATGTACATTAAATTATTTGTTCCACAAGTTCTTCGATCTGGGGAACAGACCTGCAGCCGCTGAACCCTCGTCCCTCTCCTGGAGCACTGAGCCCAGCGGAGCTGGCAGCAAGGGGTGGGGTGGGGACGTCTCCACCAGAGCAGAGAGCAGCAGATGGAATGGATGGCAACGTTAATTTGTGGGACAGAAGGCAGAGGTTACTAGGGGGAGCAACAGACAGGAGAAGGTGAGTCATGGATTAGTCTCTCCACCCACAGCGAGAAAGGGGTGTAAGGAAGCCGCCAGAAAAAGGACTTTCTGGGCTTTTCTGTGGTTTTAGTATTACTGCAAACCTGGACAGAAGAGACTGAAAGACAGTAGGGAGTTTTCAAGGAGAAACATGAGTGGGTCAAAGCGGAGTCATGCTGGAAGTGTTAGGTGGAGAGAGAGAAGCTCTCTGATGTGATGGTGAGTGGGTTACCCTGCGGGACGAGGGACGGCTATGGGAGTGGGAGGCAATTGCCTTCTTGGGCAGCTTGCAGGCCACCACCTATTCTATAACAGGGATTTGGCACAGACAAAGGCACTTGCAAGACGGGGTTTTTCCCTGCATCCATGTCTCCTCAGGCACACGCACTGATTGCACGCCCATTTCAGCCGTCTTCTCCTCGAGTGGTGGGAGCATGGTCACATCTCCCAAGTCCTGCTCTGGGCAACACTCCAGCTGGTTTTGTGCCCAATCGCCGTTCCCTCCACCCTGATGTTTGTCCTTTCTGGCCAGCCAGTGGCTTCGGGCTGCTTTCTTATGGTAGTAAAGCGCATCATTGCCAGGGACGGCAACAGTTGATATCTCACACATAGGGATGCGTTTTGGGATAAATAAAAACCCAGGGACCGTTACTGCAAGCCTTGTGTGCTGACTCATGTGTATTACTACTGTGTATTCACGGCTCAGCACGCTTGCCAGCGGACGGTATTTCTTCTCACAGGGAGGAAAACAGCCCTGTGGAGGATTTTCAGCTCTCCTGGAAATCTCTTCCAGCTCTCATGTTCACACCAAGGCCTACGGCTAAGCAGTTCGAGAGTATCTTGGCAGAGAAATGTCCCTTATCAACATTTTCCCCTTAGTTTACTTACACCTTCCATTCATAAACTCCCATTACTCTGGCATTAAGCTGTTACCTCCAGCCCTATAACTACCCTTCTCTGAGGTGGATATAAATCACACTGAACTCAAAGCCTTTTATTCTATGAGATTTCTGTCACTTCATATGATCAGCTCAGTGCAGCCATACGTGCTCTCAGGACCTGCACTATGATTTAGAATATGTATGGTTATTAAGTTCCAGCTTTGCAAGAGATCCCTTGTGAACTTAAATCAGTCACCTAGTTTGGGATTTATCTCAATTAACTTTAGACAAGCAACAGTTAGCTGACCGGGTCTGAGCTGGTGACATGGGCTGCACATACAGCAGCATTTTGGTTCAGAAAAGTTGCACAGCTTTTAAGCAATTGTCCCAATCATGCTCATTTTTGATGCAGAGCAATATTGTTTTGCATGAACTAAAGCATACTTACACCCAAGTTAAACTCTAGGTGAGGGTCAAGCGTATTCCAGCCCCTAAAGGCATAAAAAGAATGGAAAAAATTACCGGTTCTTCAGACAGCCCAATCCCATGTTCTCAGTCAGGGACACCGCACCAAGTTTAGTCCAAAGTAGAGCTTCTGAAGTTCATACAGTATAGACATATAGTCATTACAAAAAGCTGCTTCAAACTACTGATCTACACTGATTTTGCCAAATTACTTACTAATGCAGAAATAACCAGTCTCCTTTTCTAGTCAGAGGACAGAAACAGGCACTCCAGAGCGATTCGCTGGACCTGTCTTACAGGCAAACAGCCCTGCTTCTTCCCTGAATGGCGACATGATTAGATCAGACTTCAATTTCTTTTCTGGGGGGGGTTCTGAAGTCCGGAAAGGCAAATCGCAGCATTAATCTCCCCACACCTTAGCTTCTCAAGCTATGGGGAGGGGAAAATCTCTCTGTCTGGAGAAGTGATGAAGAGAGTACCCAGGTGACACTGGTGTACTGGTGTCAGTCGCCAGCAGAAAGGTAACTCATTTCAGTTGTGATCTCCAGATGTTCCCTAATACAAACACAAATACAGATGCAAGGATGTTTTCAACAGTCGTCATCATGGAGTTTATCGTGTTGTCTTTACTTGGCAAACCTCCCTCTGTAGTCACCAGGACTTTAAATTAGGACAGGAGCCAAACCTAACTAGGGATTATTCACTGAACTCCATCAGGAAGAAATTCAATAAAGCCAGATATACATAGACGCAACTACAGTGAGAAGCTGCTTACAAAGAGCTTAGACATCTATCTGTCCTCCAGGGACTAGGAGGGTCATTATGCCTAACAGAGTAATTCTAGCTTGACTCATAATGGGTTATTATTTTATTCTTGCAACCTATGATCACATATTGTGAGGAATAATGCTCTGTTAAAATTAAATATGTCATGTCTCATGTTTTCTGTGCCATACGATTCAGTAGTATGAGATAATAGGATATTCTTATGTCAGAGTATTTTTACAACATCGTTATGAAAAGGCATTATTTAATGAACTGATTTCTGTATTCATAAACAGAAAACAGAATTATTTTTCACAGTGGGTTCTTTTTGCCCATTTATTGTTACAAAGTAGATTAGGTGCCAACTAATGGAATATCCAGTCTGAATTTATAGCAGGCAATTATAAGATCGTTTTCCAGATACTTCTATTTAATTTGCTGGGTCTTCCCAGGTAGCCAAGCTTTAAGCTAGCTAAGGATGCCACGACTGACACAATTTTAAATCTAATGTATGCAAACATCAATCTTATGCCAGTATTTAATGAGAAAAATGTGAGCACAAGTTTTGTCTGGTGTTTTAAAATTTCCTCTCTTCATTCAAAATATCACAGCTCAGTATCCATCTTTCTAATGCAAAAGCTGTATGAATAAATATAAATCGTTTTTATGCATGACTCAGAGGGCTTTGAATTATGTATTCTCAAGGACTACTTCTGGGAAGATGTATACATACAACTTATGACCACATATCTTCCAGTTTCTTTCATGGTGAGTGGCCAGCACCAATTCTTTTTGGTGAAAGCATAAATGAGACTAAATTCTGTCAGCCCCGTCTCTTGCATTGTACGGCAGCATTCCTGTTCTTCAAATTGCAAGCTTACTACCTCAATTTCACTTTGAGCAAGGGATAATGTAAAAATGGACATTTCTCACTCAGCCTATTCATCCTGATAACTCTTTTTTCCCTCTAATGATTACTAACTTTTGGACTGTTTGATTTCTGCAGGTGGCATAAGAGGGTTTGAACTGAGTTATGTTTCCCCCTGGACTTAAATGCTCAATCAGTTTTATATTTTTGAACTCAATAAGGCCAGTTTTAGTCTAGACCCTCAGCTGGTCTGAACAAACACAACTGGGAGGATTAAGACAATTTATGGCAATGGAGATTGACCTACTTTATGCCAGCAAGGGCTCAATGTGAGCTAACAAACACCTTAATTTAACTTGTAAAAGTTTTTATTGTGCAAATTATTTTAAAAAAATCCTTGAGAGTCCTCTGCTAGGTGAAAAAAACAACAAAAAACTATTAACTCAGAAAATGTGCTTGATCTGGTATCATATAATATGTCATAAACATGGAGCCCTATGATGCCTTTTTATAGTTCAAAAGTGAGGAAAAGTATAATGTGGTAGAAAAATAATTACAAAGAGCTCTTGGCTTCCCACACACCAATCTCAAAGCAGTGCAGTTCCACCAGCTTCAGCGGCACAGGCTTACCCCGTGTGGGGAGATGCGCAGGGCTGGCTGCCCTCGAAGGTTCAGAAACTTGCATGAAGAAGAAACCCATTCCAGCTGCGTGAGTCATGTGGAGACATGCTGAGTAAATCTATTTACCCGCTGAATTTAGCTTCCAGCATTAATGGCTGGTACTAAAAGTAGGACAGCTAAGGCATACTAGGGCAAAGACTTCTCTGTGCTCCAGAACGTGACCACCACACTGTGGAAAAAAAGGCTATTCTCACGTATTCGTTAGTCCACTTGCAGGATATGCTGGAATTCAAGTCCTGACAATCCTTTCCTCCTGTCTCACCCACGCAGAAGCCTCCAAAGGCCAGATATGACCCTGTTGAAGTCAACAGCAAAGGTCACAGTGACTTCTCTGGGCCCGGACACACCCCACAGAGCACAATTTGCCGTGTGCAAGAAACGATCAGAAGATGCTCGTCCCTCTGTAGGGCCCTGAGGAAAATCAGCACCCTGCTCCACTCTCCCGTATGCTTTATGCTCCCCTTTGCAGCGCCGAATGTTGGTGTAAAGTCTGTCCAGTTTGGTTTGGTGCAGTTACAATCCTCCGCGCTGCCACGGTGAGACGGTTGAGCCCAACACACGGAAATGAAGGACCAAGGCCCAGCTGTATTGTTGTCTGAAAAACAAAAGCTTGCAACACTCTGGTGAGAAGAAAGAACTTGTTCTGTTTTAAAAAGCATTTTTAACTTTTTGAAGACTTATTCCCACCTATTACACATATCGAGCACCTGTAAGTTTTCTAAGGGTGAAAACAAATTCCCCAGATTCACAAATTTAACTGCTAGAAGAAGCCTCAAGATCGTCTCACCTGATTTTGTGTGGACTCACCACAGAAGTTCCCCATGTTAATTCTTGCTTCACGTTCAGTTGCAAAATGTTGATGTCAACAAGTGACATAGGCAATTCTGAAGGTAATCTTTGTGGGGTGTGATTGTACCTGTGCATTTTGCTTGCAATACTTAAAATGCTCTTCATTTTGAACAAAACTGTGGATTCTCAAATCAGATTTCCCACTGATGAAGAAGGCACATGACGGCTGAACCCCCTGATCTAATCAGGGAGCTGTCAAGAGACTGGGGATCACTATAAAAAGCAGCTGGATGAAAAATGAATATTTTCTAATATTTAACCTCAGAAAATCACTCCAAAAAAGTAAATCAAAAGAGGCAAATATTAAAAGACATGATTCTTGGAACTTTAATGCTTAAGTTAATATGATCTTTGCTGCCTTTTGCTTAATATTGAACACTACTCTTATTATGTCCCTTAAAAAAATACAAAGGAGATAAATGAGTGTGTAGCCCAGCAGAGAGAATATCTTTCATCACTGTATCGGCATTTAAATCCCACAGGAACAGTTTTTCTTGCTGTGCCTTCATCTTTCTGCAAGTGCATTTTATCAGACCTTGCAACCTTTTCCAAGGAGAATGGGTGGCTCATCCTGTGTCCTTGTCACCGAACGAGATCTATTGCAGAAGCATACGCAGCAAGGAATGGCATTTCGCTGGGGCTCTTAAAAAATTAGATGTTTTGACCTAGCAGATCCTTTCACAACCGATGCCTTTGCCTCCGTAATGTAACAATAAAACCAAGGCAAACTTTGTCCACAGCAACTCCAAAGGGATCTCTATCACTACTGTAGTGGAGCGTCTGCATGGGTCCTCTCCACAGGGTCAGACAATGATCTCTCACTGGTATCCACCATGGATCATCACTCCCCTGCCCAGACAGCACATGGTTCACAGCAACCAATTACGCTGTTGTCCTTAACCTCCTGTTCTCTTTGCAAATTGCAACCTCTTCACAGATATTTCGAACGCATGCAGTGAGCAAATCCTCTGGCTGCATCCTTTCCCAGCGTGATGGTCAGGACAGCGGGGATCTGAGCTGGCCTGGGCAGTCGTGAGGGCCCAGTTAGGTCTGTTTCTTTGTCTTCGAGAAACACTGAAGCCTGCTGAGCTGTGTCCTCCCAGCCTGGGATCGTAAAATGGTAATCTGGGGGATTCACAATACAATTGCTGAAATTCATGCAAAGCGGGACTTCCCCAGATGAAGCTTCACGTAGTGACTGGGTCTCTGCAGGGACCTGTGACAACCAGAGAACTGAGAAAGTGAAGCCCATAGACCAGCAAGCTTACAGATGGCAGTGCTGTCCCCACACAGATGAAGTTCCTGTGCGAGCTCAGCACCACCATCCTGGCCTTCAGAGCCACTGACCGATGCCTCAGGGCTGGTTCGACTGGCGGCTGTTTCATCCACGCCGGGTAGAACAGTGCATCTGCTGAAACAACAGGCTGTACGTACACAGGCAATAGAATCACA
>Ga0065711_1027692_pt1 | contig 46717 bp, 24 predicted proteins | sample Hoacrofraction12_FD_59098 | JGI IMG/M metagenome (GOLD analysis project Ga0065711, IMG submission 59098) | Hoatzin crop microbial communities from Cojedes, Venezuela - Epithelial fraction 12 v2 (version 2) | ecosystem: Host-associated > Birds > Digestive system > Esophagus > Crop | place...
GGGCCGGGCGCGGCGGCGGCACTGCGGCGCCCCCTGGCGGCGCGCGGCGGGCTTGCGTCGTTTCTGCGGCCGGCCGTTTCCCGCCAGAGGGCTCCCCGGTTTCTCCCGCGCGCCCTCGGAAGGGGGTGTGTGTGGGGGAAATCATCTTCGTTGTGAATAATAATTAATAAATAACAATAAAATAAGTTTTAAAAGTTGTCGCCGCGGCGTTTCGGGCTGCTCCTCGCGCTGCCGGGACCGCGGCCCGGCGGCGGTGTGTGACAGTGGGGCGGGCCCGGCGGGTTTCCCTCTCCAGCCGGGCCCTCTCAGCGCTCGGGTCCTGAGGCGGGCCCGGCGGCCGCCGGTCCCGGCTGAGGGGGGGACGGGAGCACCCTCAGCCTCCCGACGACGCCCGACGAGCCTGTCAGCTGCACTGAGGAAGCCCCGGTCCGGCCGATGGCGCTTGTCCTTGTGCTGAGCCCCGCCATGGCGGGGTCGTGCCCGTCAGCCGCGCCTTCGCACCTTTTTCACCACCGCTGCTCCTCACGTGTGGCTCCAGCGCTGAGGAGAGGCGGGGCGGGAGAACGTCCGTGGCTGTTGTGAGTTCCCCCTGAGGCTGCCGGTGCGGTAAGGGATGACACCGGGTGCCCCCAGGACCTTCCTGGGGCCCTTGGGAGGAGCTTTGCAAGCCATGGTGGGCTAAGCAGGGGCCGCTGTTGCATTGGACGCAGGCGGCGCCTGCTGTGTGGCAGTACGGTGGGCTAATCAATCGCACGCAATGGTGGAGACGTGGTGAAACTGGGAAAGTTAATTAGGGAGCACTTGCGGCCGCAAGGCTGGTGCGTGTCCGCGTGGCATGAGAGGATCAAAGGACTGCAAAAGCAGAAGAAAGCGCAGACTTTGCGCGTTTGAGGAGGGGTGGCAGTGGTGAAGGTTTCTGGCGGAGCTCGGAAGGTGGCAAGAGGTGTGCTGTGTCTGGGATCGGTCACTTCCAGCTTGCCGGGGTTTCACTGGCAAGCTGTGTAATTTACTGTTTTACCCGTTAGTAGGAGCAGCAACCTCGATTCACTTCTCTAGTGCCAGATCCTGTTAAGGTTTTGTGGGGTTTTTTCCCCTTTCTTTTTTTTAATTTTTTTTTTATGTGAACCTGACTTTCACTATGCAGGCAAGGAGGTTCAATGGGCAGAGGCTGCTTTTTACGTGTTTGAGGAACACGTCCTGCTTTTGCAATACAGCTATAAAGCACGTGCTGAATCAATCTCAGTGTGACTTGGGAAGCTGCAGCCTTTAAAGACAGTGTCACCTCTATGAAAGTAGCTGATTTCTCTTTGTCCCAACTTCAGAGAAACTGGGAATAGTTTTTGGATGGTTTTAGTCTGTTCCACACCACGACAATTCCCTGTCTTTCTTAACCTGGAGTTTAAAATGGAAAGAGAGACATGATGTTCTCCCATCTGGTTAAATTAAAATAGCATTGGTGTGAGATCAAGCTTATACTGTAAACTAAACACGAGCTGGAATTTGATCAGAACTTATTGCTCCTACGAGTTTTTTGCTGTGGTAAGGGAAGGTAGCTGTGCCTGCAAAAATAGGAGCCCTGCTCTCCCCCCACGGAGCGAGCCTCTGCTGCTAGTTTTTGAATATACGAAGTTTGTCAAGGACTTGGAATCTTTTGGTTAAAAGATGCTGTGTTCAGCATTGCATCCAGTTTAAAAATGTAGTGCAGATTACTGCTGTAGATCCGTCTGGCTGCTGTGACTCCTAATAAAATGGATCAGTCCAGTTGGAAACCAGCCAGCGGGCAACCCAAGTTTGCTCACATTAAGTGAGATACTTTTTTAACAGAAGGTGGAAATTAAACACTTACTCAAGTCTTGCAGTCCTGAGTTGGCAGGATTTTCTTACTGTGCTTGTAGTATTATGGCTTTCTCTTACTCTAGGTGTAGTGACACCAAGGGGAGAGAAAAAAAAAAGAAAGCTTGTGGAGAAAGGTATGGTTAGGAAGGATTTTTGGCTAATTACAGTGGACTTCGGGGCAGTACGGCAGCCAACCAGCAGAGGCCTTTGCAGAGTGCAGGAATGGGGAATACAAACCGGTTTTGGAGCAGGGATATTGCTGAGAGGGCTACAAGTGAGCACAGTCAGCGGCAGCCTCTGCCAGCAAAAGGAGAGGAGGCAGGAGCACTCAAGTCTGACAGCGGCGGCCTGGAAATGTGGGCAGCACTGAACGGGAGTTGGGGTGTTAGGTGTAAGCAGCAGCCTCTGCCTCTGCTATGGCTCCTGAGGAGGATGGCTGGTACCAGGTCTGCAGAACTCTACCTTCTCCTAAGCTAGCCTGCCTTGGGGGGCTGGGGGAGCTACTGCTGCTATAGTCTGCGTGCTGTCGTTTGGAGAGGGTGGCAGGGCTAATTGCACATTTAATTCTGGCAGCTGTAGTAGAACAGCGCTCAGTAACCCAGGAGTGTTTATGGGAGCCCACCAAGGACCAGAGTGTGAAAACCCTTGTGTATGGAGGGTTGCATGGGAATCATGCTTGTGAGCCTGAGGATTGAAAATTTGACCCTTCCCACTGTGTTAGTCGTTGCTTGAGTAAGTGCCTCAAGGTAGAGGAAATTTAGGAAAAGAAAAGATGGAGCGATGGTTTTCCGAGAGTTGGGTGGGGATTTTTGGCAGGTGCCTCATATTAAACTCCCTGCTCAAACAGCACAGTTTTTTTTTGAGCTATCTGAGCTCTTGGCACAGCAAGTGTAGTTTCTGCATGACTCAGTAAAAGGCTAAGCAGCTGTCACAGCCATTGAATGCCCTCTTCCGTACTGATGGTTGGGTTCAGCAGTCACAGGATACCTTGAAAATTACTCTTCCTTAGTTGTCTTTCTGATTTCATATTTCATTGTGGGAGTATGTATTGTGTCCATCGACTGGAAGCTGAAGATGCGAGGTTCTTTTCGACAAGATCCCTCAAATTGCACTTGTAATGCGGTCGCCAGCATGACCTCAGAGGATCAGCACTCAATGCTTGTGTGCAAAGTGGAGCGGAGTGGGAAGATGAGGTCTTCCTTGTGCTCTGGAATGGTAGAGGGCTCAGCTGGCTCTGAGCCTGGCAGCAGGGCTTGTCATCTTACCACACGTGCGAGTGGTTACACCACCTGTTATTGTGGCAGTATCGCAATGGAGTCCTGATGGCAATGGGCCTTCCACTGGCATGTACCAAGCATGCAGATACTCCTGGTAGGGGCTGGTACAGTGGAGCAGGTGGTGGCTGCAAAAAGCAACCAGCCCTGTTCAGGTACAGCACGCCCGTCTTCCAAGGGAAAGAAAATAATTTGTTCTTCTCAGTGAATTTCTTTTGATTCTCTTGTTTCTGTTCCCAAAAGCCAAGGTTGCTTTCTGGGGGAGGAGGGAGATAAAGCATAAGGGTAAACAAGGAAAGCTAAACTTGTAAACAGTTTGTTCTTAATTTTTGTGTAGCTGTTAATGTAGCCTGTGTGTGACGCGTGAGAAACATATGTGGACAGAACATCTTAAAAGGAGGTCTGGAGCTGCTCTGCTCTCACAGGGGCTAGAGCTTTCGCGTTGTCTTGCAGATGGGCCCAGTATTCACCGCCTCTGAAGGTGGAGAACTCTGCAGGTCGTCTTTTTGTGCTCTCTCCAGAGTGCTTGTGTTACTGAAGGAGCTAGTCTGCAATGGGTTTGATGCTTGAAGCTTCCAGCATTTTCAGGATACGAGGGTTGCTTGATGGACCTTCTAGTCTGTGCACATCTGTAGGCTCAACTTGACCTTTCTTTTTTGTAAAACATTGTGTAGTAACGAGGATCATTTAAGTGTTTATCTAAGCAAACACATGACTGTCTGTATTTCAGAGCTGGTCCATGGCACTAAAAGGACTTCGATATCTGCAGCTCTTATCTTGTGCAACCTCCTCACTCGTAACAAGTTCCTACAGGGAATTACTAGGGCATACATAGTATACCAGGACAGAGTATGGATTTTTTATGTCAGTTATTAAATAGCCACTTTTGTTTTCTCCATGTACGGCTTGGCTTGAGTAAGTGTAGGGAGAGATAAAACTCTAGCTGGATGGTGTTGGGGGGCGTGTGTCTTTGGAAAATCTTTTATGGCAGATAGGGCTCAAATTGAATGAAGTCAAAGAAATCCCAGTTCTTGTTTGGGATTCAGTCATAAAAGTGAAAATTCTATGAAGTGAATATTGCAAAATAAGTGATATCACATTATACACTCAGCTCTGTTGAATGCCTGAAGCAGACATGGGGCGTCTTTGGCAGCGTGCAGTCTGCTCTACAGAAAGCAGCTGTATTCTTTCCTCCACGCCCTGGGAATGGGCTGCAGCATGTGTTTCCTAGTGTAACCAGCCGGCTCCGGCCATCCACATATAGGGAATGAAAAGCCCTTGGGTTTTCAGCCCTTTTGGGTGGGAATTTTTATCATGATGCTGTTATGTTAGAGATTGCCTCATTGGAAAGGCTTGGTCTGAGATGTTTTGCGTCTTTTCTGAACTGTTCAGCCGCTGCAGGATAGATGCCAATTCACACAGACTCATGTGAAGTTTGAGCTGCAGCTGTAAGCTGTGGAGAAAATTTTCCTGAGGTTGAACATGTCACCACCAGTTTTCTGAAGATGTTTCTCTGTGTGTCTTGCTGTCATGTTCAGTATAGCTTGTGGAGTTACAAGTTAATGTTTTAACCCTAAAGCATTAGTTGCAAGTACTAAAGAACTAAAATGCGAGTGTAAAAAATGCTGAAATATGTATGTGCAATACAAGTTCCATAGTTATAACACAGATGCATATCTATTAAATCTCTGTTTCACAGTTCCTTAAAGCATTTTGGTTGTAATCTCTCTTGGACTGGAAAAAACTATCAGTTCAGATTACTTGCCCAAATGAATCACAGAATCACAGAATGGTAGGGGTTGGAAGGGACCTCTCTGGGTCATCTAGTCCAACCCTTCTGCCGAAGCAGGGTCACCTACAGTAGGTTGTAGAGGACCTTGTCCAGGCAGGTCTTGAATATCTCCAGAGAAGGAGACTTCACAACCTCCCTGGGCAGCCTGTTCCAGTGCTCCGTCACCCTCAGAGGGAAGAAGTTCTTCGTCATGTTCAGATGGAACTTCCTGTGCTTCGGTTTGTGCCCATTGCCCCTTGTCCTGTCACTGGGCACCACTGAAAAGAGTTTGGCCCCATCCTCCTGACACCCACCCTTCAGGTATATATAAGCATTTATAAGGTCCCCTCGCAGCCTTCTCTTCTCCAGGCTGAACAAGCCCAGGTCCCTCAGCCTCTCCTCGTAGGGGAGATGCTCCAGTCCCTTCACCATCCTTGTAGCCCTCTGCTGGACTCTCTCCAGTAGCTCCTCATCTTTCTTGAACTGGGGAGCCCAGAACTGGACACAGTACTCCAGATGAGGCCTCATATTGACAGCAATATCAGGAAACCCAGGATTTTGTCATAAAAAATTTTCAACGGCAGTGCTTGATAAACTGTTGCTGAAAATTATTTCTTATGTTGGCTACCTGGTAGGTATGCGTGATGATACAGAAGAGGGGCTGTTTATAAACCTGTTATAATAATAGACATTTATGAGGCTTGCAATGCTTTTGTTAGTGTGCTCTTCGAATTACTGGGATATTTACAGATTCATCATGTGTAACTAAGAACTGGAATAAAAATGAAGATACACTATTATGAACATGCAATGTATTGTTATGTACATATGATATGTGGGAAGAACTTTTCAGCTGCTGGAAGGTGGAACCTGTAAAGGAAATGAGAAGCAAACCCAAAGAGAACTCGCATGTCTGAGTATCACTTTGGACTCAATAACGTGAAACTCATTATGGATCTGTATTTGACAGGGACACATTGTCATTATAACAAATTTCCACCATAAAATATTAGATGGAGAAATCTTGAAAGCAGGAAGCCTTACGGCAACCTACTTGCAGACGGGAAGGATCATAGCACGGACATTGGCTCGCTATCAAATTTTATGAGAAGTTTGTCATGGGGAGCCCCTCCTGTCATGAACCAGGTTTTTACATGTTGCTAAATGACAGAGTACTTTGTGTTATGGACATAAAACTACCCAGAGGTTGGATCTGAACTGGCAGACAACACAGGAAAATGTAATCAGATTATACTCATATACTGCTTCCACTGTTTGGGAGTAATTTTAAAACAGTGAATAAAATGGCAGAAGATCAATATACTAAGAGTTCTTCACTGTCCTGCTGAACATCTCTTTTGAGTAGATGACTGCTTCTAATATCAATGACAGATTTTGATGTACTGAGTTATAACACTTGATAAGGACACGATGCAATACTAACCACTTGCTCCTTTATTCTTTATTTGTAGGTCAAGATGTTGTTAAGTATAAAAAGTATCTTATGGATGTATTCTACGTTAGTTATAACATACGTGCTGCCTAAAGGTAAGTCTGCTATACACAGAACCATTTATTAAAATTCATTTTAGTGGTCCAATCAGAAAGGTATTTCCCAGCACTCAGGAAACAACCCAAATTCAGGAGATTCCGCTGCTGGTGTTGCCTCTGCTGCTCCTTATGCTGCATTGTGTAATTAACGTTGTTTCAATGTTGTCCTCGTTGCCTTGCTGATTTATACAGAAAACTCCTGGTGGGTTGGCATGTTTTTGACAAGGTTTTTACATGCCTGTCTGATGTTTCCTGAGGATTGTAAGTGCCATTGCTATAATTCAAGTAAGAATAAAGTTGTTACAGGATTACATTCTGTAAAGCAAAACAGATTGCCTTCTCCAGATATTCAAGAATGCATTTTAATGCTTTAACCTGCGCTTCTGAAATGTTGGACATGTTGGCCAGGCATGTCTCTCACCTTCATTTTCCATGATCCACTAAGAAGCTCCTTGCAGTAGAGAAGGTGAGGGCTGACAAGGGGGACTAATTTTAGTGGAGGGCAGATACCTTCCATGGGAGCTTTAGCCTGATGCCACAGACGGAGCAGCAAACGGTGCCAGCGGCACAGGAGCAGCAGCGGGTTCCTGGGACAGACCGAGCGAGGCTGCAGAAGTGGTGAATGAAATGGAGTTTTTGGGCTACAGGAATGCCAGTCTGGCATACCTCCCAGCTGGATCCCGATCTGTGTGCTCATGTATGTCATGGCACAGCAGCCTTTTGCGTCTACGGGTCACAGCCCATACCCTCTTTGTATTCAGGGTGAAAGGTGCCATGTGCAAGTGGGATAAGGGGAAACCAGTAGCCCCAGTTTGTGCCTTGCCCTGTGATTTGCCAAGGGGACATGCATCTGGAGTGGGCAGTCTGGCTGCCAGCTCCCTGTTGTGTGAGCCAACCTGGTGGTGTATCCCTTGGCTGCTGGGGTCTGGAGCAAGGATATGTTAGGGCAGCTGCAGGTCTTGGGTTTGGGTGGAAAGGAGGAGTGATTACATGCTAAATCTGAAGTATCTATTCATATGTGGTTGCCATGGTTATTTAAAAGTTTGACTCAAGTCTTTAGTAAGGAAAAGGCCCCTACAGCTGCTGCAGACTCACAAAATTGGGATAATAGCTTTCCCAAGCCTCAAAGCAAGATTTTCTTGATCTTTGTTTCCCTTTTTGTTTTTTTTTGGGGGGGTCTTTTTTGTTCTTCTGTTCTTTCTAGGGTATCTTTGAACTGATTTTAGCCTTTGTGAAAATGAAATCTACTCATTTTTCTTCCCAGCTTGGACACTGTTGCTAGCAAAGTTTTTGGATAGTCCTGTGACATAACAGAAAAGACAGTTGTGTGTAGTGGAACCAACTGAAAAAAAGTGGGCGTTTTTTTCCTCAGGCAGGTTGAGAGCACCTTTCTTTAGTATTTCCTACTATCACTTTCTCCTTAAAGCTGGTTTTGTTTTTCCGTTCTTAGTTAAACATGCAACAGGCCAGGACAATTAGACTTGTCTTCAGCAACAACAGAGTCAAGGCTTCAAGCAGAGGCCAGGCCACTAAAACTGAGCTTCCGTTTTCTTATTCATGGAGGGCTGAGACAGGTTTGTTCTCCTCTCAGTTTTTAACTTAGTATAATGTCTCTAAGTGTAAACTGAGGTATGGATCTTGGATTAACAGCTGACATTTAATAAATTTGTTCCTATGAAGCATTCAGAGAGGCAAAGTAAGTGATTATCAGAAGAGGTCACAGACTTGCAATGTAAGTCTACATGGTGATCTTGGAAGTTTGTGTTTGATAAATTACTTGGTTAAAGGGGCCTTATAAGAAAGATAGAGAGACTTTTTACTGGGGCAGAACAAGCGGTAACTGTTGTAAACTGAAAGACAGTAGGTTTAGTTTGGACAGAAGGAATATATTTTTTACAGTAGGAAAAAAGACGGTGAGACACTGGAACAGGTTGCCCAGCGGAGCTGTGAATGCCACTATCCCTGGAAGTGTTCAAAGTCAAGTTGGATGATGCTTTGAGCAACCTGCTTTGCTGGAAGATCTCCCTGCTCATGGCAGGGCAGCTGAACTAGATGATCTTTAAAGGTCCCTTCCCAACCAAACCACTCTATGATTCTAAGTTCTAGCTTTCCTCAAGGCGTAAGTACCTCTTATAAGGTATAGTAAAAGGAAGAGCTGTTAGCAATAGTCAGCTTCCAAATGGAGTAAACGGTAGGACATCACTCACATGAAGAGAGGTCTGAAGACAAGATTTCGCTGTAAATCAATGTTGGGATGGAGAACATGTAAGGAGACAGAATAAGTAAGGCAAAGGAATTTGAGATGAAATTTAAACCTAACGTTTCTGTTGTGACCTATTTAAAGTCCCTTCATGTTTACTTAGGGCATAGTTCCACAGTCAGTCAAATTGCATATAGATTTTAGCACTGGGTGGGATGGTCCTGCCCCTTTTCCATCCCCTGGTGCTAGTTTTCATGCTTTCCTTCTTGCTGACAGTAGTGTTTATGTAGGTATATGGCCATCGGAATCAGGTAAACGACTTGTTTGAAAGACAACATATGGCATTTCTTGCAGTTTATTTTTCCACTGGGTCAGGCCTTTGATCTGACTCATTGCCTTATGCAGATGCTAGTGCAGGCACAATTCAGGGACTGGGTCCATTCATTACTGGAAGTGGAGAGGAGTGGAATGGATCCTTAGAGTGGCAGAACATGGGATGGCACCTTCAGAAGTTCCCTGACTTATTCCACCTCTGTCCACCTTACCCTGTCACCTCTTAAATGGCTTGTGTGGTCTTGAGTAGAATTTTTAGTACTTAACAGGTTCTATATGCACTTCTCAGTAAGGACTTCTCAGGAATATAGACCAGGTTCTTACTGGTCCTGGTTTGTCTGAATCTTTTGGAAGAAATTCAGAAAGACCGTTGTGTTCCTAGAACACGCTGTGAATTTTGTGGGTTTTATTTGTGAAGTTGAGGGCAATACTTTTGCAACAGAGAGTCTTCAACATTTTCAAAGTATGGCCATGGTGAAGAAGACAAAGATGAAGAACACTTTTTTTCATTAATTGATCCTATAGAGTCTATGGGATCAACTCCTTCTGTTTTGTAGAAATGTCAGTCAGTTTGTGTAATAACATTTTTGAGGATGAGTGTTACAAGATTACAGACAGTCTTTACAAGTACAGCTGTTTCTTTTGTTTAAAAACAAAAATTCTAAAATATACCTCTGCATTTCGAAGTTAGGTTTCTGAAGTTTGAACTTTTATTCTTTTTAAATCCAGAATTCACATAGAAAATTGAAGCCTTGAAATCTTTCATGAAACACAAATTTCTACGCTTCCATACCCAAAAAAGAATGTGTCACTCCATATGACTTCATGAAACAGTCACTTCACTATGATGCATTGTAGCATTTCCTTTAAAAATCTTTCAGGCAAAATTGTTCTGAAAGTTTAAAATTTTTCTTTCAAGAGTAATACGGGGAAATTTGTCGAAATCGGCAGCTATTTTTAAAATGTAAATCCTGGAATCTGTGGGTCTTAAAAAGTGAAGCTTAATTTAGAACACAGCAAGTTACGAGCATGCAAAGTTTTATGCGTTTACTGCTAACCGTTATTCCCGTCTTTGTTTTCTCCTCCACTCTCATCTTTGTGAATGGTCACATTCATAAACACATAAGATGTTTGCAAGGCGTGCTCGTTACATTTTAGCTAACGACAAAAGTATTTTTCCTTTGAGGGCAAATTGAGAATGGTCTTGCATGGCTTCCATAAAACTCTAAATTCTCAGAAGATGTTTTTCAGAAGGGCAGCAGGAAATACGGTGTAAGCTTCTGGGGTCACGGGAGTGCCCCTCTGCGAGACCTTTGCTGTTTGCTCTGGTGCATGTGAAGGATTAATGACAGAAGTTCACGAGCAAGGTTTACGCTTACTCCTAGTGTGGCATTTACTCACTGTGAGCTAGCTAGTGTTAGGATATCATAGTTTACAAGCTGGACCTTGTGATTATGAGCAATGTTGGAGCTTATCTTGCCAGTTTTGAGTGACTATTTGTCATGCTGTGAGTATGCTTTCGTGAAAGCTTTGTAATCCAGAAGACAGCAGAAATCCCCTAGATTCCAGTGCGTGATATGTTCTTTCAAAGGTATAAATAATATATCATTTTAAACATCAGTTTGTCTGATCATGTTTATGTTCTATATGTGCTATAAAATACATGTGTGCTTGCCTGTGATGTCTGCATGTGTTATGTTGAGTTCTGCAGCTAAGATTTACACTTGCCTGGCTTCCTGTGTGTTTCTTGCAGAATATGAAAGTAGTTGGTTCTTCATCACTCTACGCCTCCTTTTCTTATTCTGCTTAATCAGACCAGAAATCGCCTGGTAAAGAACTCAGTGAGGGTTTTTATTGGGTCTTAGTCTGTTACCTGGGCTGTCAGAGTTTCATACACGTTTGTATAAGCAGCGCATTCATTTTAATTTACCATTATCTTAATTGAAAGATTTATGGTTAATGAAAAGACTTCTTTTAGGCTCAGTGTTAGTAGCCAGATTAACAGAACACATAATTTAATTAATTCTTTCTATTGCTACTCGTAGGCAGGACAGTATACCATATGTCTAGGCAGGTTGTTGATAAACTAAAAAATGAGATTCAATTTTTTTTTGTCTCATAAATTTGGCTTAAAATAAATAGAATCTTTTGTTCTTTAAGCATGTGTTTTTTGTCTGCATACTCAGGAGCAACATTCTGTTCAGTTAAGCTTAATTATCTAGCATAATTGCTCCTTTAAGCAGTGTCACTTCATGTAGGGCACTCTTTTTTTCAGACTTCTTGTCCATTACAAACCTACTGTTATGGTCGTTATAGTTAATTTAATACAAAAGGGCAGAACTCTACCTCTTTATTTTTTTTTTTTCTTTTCTATTTAGATTTCTATTTTAAGAGTTTTGTAACATTTACAACAGGAAAAAAAGTACATATTCTAGGGAAAGAGACTTTGTTCTCAAGCAAAAATTTCTTTTGTAGTTTGTCTCCCGCTTCAAAGAAAGATATCAAGCTATATGTCATTGGCAGAATAAGATGACTTTGCCACTGAAATGGTAGACAGGGGGGACCTAAGGCAGTTTCGCTGGGGGGAAAAAAGCAGGAAAAGTCAAGCTGGAATTTTTTTTTTTTTTAAAGAAAGGCAATGCCACGTACCATCATCTCCATGATAAACTGGTACAAATGCATAACCATAGCTTTAGGTTTGGAGAAAATAGGACAGTAAAGATTTGTGGCAAAATCCTATCCAGTAAGTTAGACCTCACAGGACTGTCTCCTGCCAGGACATCTCATGGGTGAAGCTTTCATTCTGTTTCTGCTGCTTATTCCGATACTGGAAACAGGGGAAGACAACAAAAATATTCAACTGCTAAGGCATGCTATCTACGGAGTCTGTTCATAATCTGACTGCATTGTGCTGCTCTTGGCCCAACTCTGTAGTCCCATCATCTTCTACAAATCGTTTGTTGACTTTGCTGGGAGTTCTGCCAAGATATGTGTTTGTGGCCAGGTGATTTGGACTTAGCTGTGTATTTTATTCCTTTATTGTCTATGTATTTTCCCTAAGAAATTAATTATGCATGAGTGATACATGTTAGTTAGCAGCAGAAAAAAATGCTTATATTAAATGCCAATCTGTTTAGTCATTTCAAAACCATCCTCTTGTTCAAAAGTATGTGATGTTACAAGTATTCTAGGTCCTACATGATGAGGTGGAGATATGGTATAAAACAATATAGGCAAACACCTTTTTTTTTTTTTTATCAGCTTGCGTTCCAATTTGCAAACAGTTACAAAACGTTTAGTTTTGTGTTTTTGCCCACCATGTCCTTTCTAAGGAATAGTCTATCACATACCGTTGAAAGTGGCTGAAAAGGAGACTCTTCTCTCCTCTCATCAAAACAAAGGGTGCTTTTGTATAGTTTTTTATAGTGCTTTCTACAGCTAGATGGGCATGGTCTCCTGTTCTGGGGTGCAGCCCAATTTATGATAAATCTGGTTTGCATGTCATGACGACATGTGGTGTTTGCCAAGAGTTTCGGTCTGCTGATGTAAAGACACAAATTTTAGAGAGAAAATTTCCTCAGGGTTCAGTGCTGATATTCCAGATCACGCATAAACAGAAACAATGTTCTCAAAAGTTATTAAAATTCTGTCAGTCAGGATAATTAGGTAATTTTTCATTTAAGAAGTTCCTGTAATGTATATAGATGACAAGAGATCATAATAAATACTAAATACTTTGAGATGGATCTTAATCTCCCACCTGTGCAATTTGGCAGCAATTCCATCACAACTGATAGGACTGAGTATTCATTCTATTTCTTTGTCTCTAACCCACTGTAACTCAGTGAAGTTTCGAGAGATTAAAGGTGGTATAAAAGGCAGTGGTGTTTCCATACTGTACATCTTCAGGATAAAATCAGTCCTTTCTAGTTTTAAGCAATCAGTGACTCTAGGTGAGTTATGTTTTTATTTCCTAACAGAAATTAAAAAAAAACCAAACTTCAATGGATTTTTTTTTATTTCCTTACAGAAATAGAAACTCAATGGAATTTTTTTCCTTATGAAGTGTGTATGCAATCAAAGCTTTTGAGCTAGTCTTAAGTCTTCAGTAACTTCTACAGTTTTGTCTTCAAGCCTTGTGAATTTTCCAGTCTTCAGTTTTATATTGGACCTGTTTTTGTCTTTCCCAGTTTTCCAAGGAAAGAGGATCTTGCTGAGTGATCATCTTGCTGGTAAACATGCTCAGACGCTCAGTGCTCAGTGCTGTTCCATGTGAACTTTTCAGCTGAGCTTTGGGTGCAACGCAGCTGTTTTGGCACAGCACTACCCCATTGCTGTTATACTGTCTCCAGTCTAATCAATTTTGGCACAGTCACCTTGAGTGTATCTGCATTGTGTTCCGAAGTGTTTCTAGTTAGGTAGGCAAGGACGGAAAGGACCTGAGGTCTTCCGTTCAAACTCCAGGGTCTTCCTTGGTCAGTCAATTTCTTTTTGGTTTTTTTTCATTAGTACTTTATTATTAAAATACGTGGCCATCAAGCTGATGATTCTTGCATTGAACCTTTTTAGACAGTAGCATCAAGACTTTATCCTGTATGAAGTCATCTGTCTCTACTAAAAATAATCAAGTTAATGAGTAATTTTTGCTTTTTTTCCTTCTCCCCTCCAGTCTTCTACTCTTTATAGAGAGATTATATTTTTGATGATAGGTAAACTGGTAGATAATTTTCATGTGCTGGTGTCTCCTATTTCATGTATCACTCTGTTGGTGGCTAGTATTTGAAGTTACTGTATTTCTAGACTTTATGAATCCTAGCTCACTCCAGATTAATGACCAGCATGTTCCACCTTTCAGAAAATGTTAGAATGCAGAACAGTGAAAGAGGTGAGACAGATACTGTTGTGCATCAGCTTTTGATCTTCATTAAGCCATTATGTATGGTGAAATAACAGCACACACACAAAAAAAAAATCTAACAGAAATCGTCTCTTCACACAGTTGCTGTGTGCAGGTTCAATGAACAGTAGTCAACTTTCCCCTCAGGATATTGTCAGATGGAAGCATTTCACTGCAAAGTGTTTGCAGCTGCAGATGTCATAAAAAATGATAAAGGTCCTATCATGTCAAGTCTGAGCCAAATAGGGACTTTCTGTGCACTTTACTTCCTTCTTTGCTTTAACATCCTCAAATACTTTATTTCTGCAATGTGTTAAAGTACCTGAGGCTACAAGAAAATTATTTCAAAAGAATGACTGTTTGGGAGAATCTCACTGGAAAGGCTTTTGTTTCAGCACATATGCAATAAAAATTGTTAACGCTTGAAGGAATAATGGAGTAAGGGATGTTATGTGTGCGAAGTCATGGGCTGTTTTTACTCCTAGAGCAGGAGCGAATGAACAAGCTACTGTGAGATAAGGCAAGGTGTAAACATCAGTAGCTCCGCTGTATGCATGCTGTGGGCCAGCCACAGACATGAGACAACTCGCCATCTTTTACTCTGAGCGGTCTTCCTCCTGTCAAGTAAAGAAACCATCTCTCTTACAGATCATCTGTAAATTTCACAACAGTTGCTGAAGAAGGTCAATAACTTGGTGATCATAACAGACAGAGAAAATATCAGAAAGCAGTGAATTAAATTTGCCCAAGCTGAAGAGGGCTCCATCAGCAGCCTAGGATAGTAGTGCAAATATTTTTTTAGCTTGTACTCATCAGTACTGTTACAAATCAGCTAAGGTTCATGGATTTCAGGTCTTGCATGCCTGTGAATTGTTAAACAACAATGAAATGTATCTGTTTCTGCTTTTGCTGTTCCACTAACATGATTTCTGCTTTCTCTCCCCTTTTTCTAGTTAAAGCAGAAAAAAAACCCCTGGTAAAGGGATCCCTTTCTGGAACTTCAGTCCTGCCATGCTTCTTCTCAACCACACCCATTATAGCCTCCAGCTATGCAGCTGAGTATCTCCGAATCAAATGGTCAAAGGTTGAACTGGATAAAAGTGGAAAAGATGCAAAAGAAACCACAGTCCTGGTGGCCCAAAATGGCAACATCAAAATAGGTCAAAGCTACAAAGACAGAGTGTCTGTTCCAACCCATTCAGAGGAGACTGGCGACGCTTCACTGACTTTCTCTAAGCTGCGTGCAAGTGATGCGGGCGTGTATCGCTGCGATGTAATGTATGGAGTTGAAGACACACAAGGCATTGTATCACTGGCTGTGGAGGGTAAGGATTTATCTGTTTCATAGGTACTCAACAGGGATTCTAGTTAAAACAGTAAAAGCTAGTAATTAACATATAACTAGAGGAGCGTCTTTAGCAGTTTACCCTTCCTTAACTCTTAACTTTTCCCATTCTCTTTCTGTCTATATATTCTTATGAAACTTTTCAAGTCCGTAGCACTCTCATTTCTTGCTTACACCTTACTTTTGATTCCTGGAACAAATGCTGTTTTCTGATTTCCAGAGCAGTTTGGTACTTTGATTGGGTTTATATCCTTTGCAAGACAAGCTCCTTCTTTTTCTTTTTTTCTTTTTTTTTTTAGAAGATATCTCTCCAGTTTTCTCAAACCAGCCCTTTTGAAACATGATACATATTGTACTAATACGTCTGTTTGAAAAAGTCAGTGTCCTTGCAAGAAGACAGACTTGGCAGGCAGAAGTAGTTTCTTTTTAATTGTTTGCATAGGATGAAAAGAAGAAACTGCCGTGCTGCTGGGGCTGTGGTCGGGCTGTCTTGACACTTGGTGTACAAAACCATAATGCAAACAAAACTGGCAGCCACTCTTTCTGTGATAGGAACATCAAGCACAAAGGAAGAGTTTCTGTTGTCCCAGCAATAAAGGTTGGGTAGGTTGGAGGAAACCCATCTGGCAGAAGCTGCAGGAAAACAAGTAGGGGTGTGGCTGCTAATGTTCTTCCATGTGGTGGATCCAGGGCTCAGAGTTTACTTGCCATCACTATAAGGAAATAGCCTCCAAAACTCTGAGGGAGAGAAGTGTACATGTAAAGCAATAAAAGAGACAGGACTCTCAAAAGCGTGTAAGTGGCAAAAGGAGCATCTGATCTACTTGTTTTTCTCCTAAGAGCCTGCTTGTACTACACGATAAGTGCAGCTTAGAGACTGCTCTAGAGCCTGGAGCTGTATAGCCCTGTCGATTTTTGGCACTAAGCCTGAGCTACCAATCTGTGCTGAAAGGCAGGACATATTAGCCCTGGCTCTGTGCCATGTAAATGCAAATTCTGGACCCAATTTTCTCTGCGTGCTTAGAACAACACTGTGATGTGTGGATGTACCAGCTCGCGTGAGCCTTAGTTTGGACTCTGCCTTGCACACCTTTGCACTTCAGTGTTTTTTAAAGTTCAGTATTTACTCAAATAACTTAATCCTAAAGTAAACATTAATATCTGCTGCTGGAAATTATGGCTTTGGCTTAGATTTCTTTTTTTATAAGCTTAATACTGTATTGTTCTTCCAATATGCTTAACCTAACTTGAACAGTCTGTCAGCATTGATTCAATGAAAGGTTTTGAAGGTGTGGTCTTAATTTGGAAATACAATAAATCAATGTAAGCATTAATGTCTGTATAACTTCATAAACTGGTTAGTCCTAATGGCAAAAGCAAAAGAAATCCTGTTTTGAACACTACTTTTCAGTAACTAGTGTACCTGGCATTCGTTATTCCTTTTCAAGTGCTCCATTGACTGCATATCTATGTCCAGGAGCAGCTGACATTTACTACAATAAAAATCTGATTATCTATGGCAATACTTTAACTTCTGTAGTTAGTGCTCCTGCAAAACACTGCAATGAGGTGAACTGAAAATATTTTTTTTTTTTTTTCAGTGGAGAGAAAATTTTACACGTTCCATTTTCTTTCTGCAACTATTCTTTTCTATGATTGCTTTAACGTCAACATTTCAGGAGGGGAAAAAGTCAGGTCTTGGCCCAGATGGAAAAGAGCATTATTGGATTGTCATTTGTGCACTTCATTCTCAATTTAGTACATTAAGTAAATAAATACCATTTATCAGACTCTTAAGGATTTCCTGTCAAGCTTGCTGCTCATATATTCTGCCCTCATTTCAGTAAGAGTGTATGTTTTATTTTTTTTGTGTGATTTTGGTTTTCACAGAATCATAGAATTTAAAAAAAAAAAAAAATTAGTCCCAAACTTAATTTATTTCCGTTGTCTTTTTGAATCTGCACCCCAAAGTGATAACAACTGGAGAGACGAGATCTTCTGTACCATCTCTTTCTGCCTGCTTTGCTGCCTGTCGTTAGCGTGGTGTGGAGAGATCTTTCCACCTTAATTCTGGCAACTTCAGAGCTGACAGCTTGTGTGGTTCAGCACTGTGCTTTGGTCAGCTCTGCTGGGTGCAGCTGTGGCTGCTGCTTGCAGGACGACCCGGGAATGCCTGACAAAATTATCACCAGTTTTGCTATTCTGCATATTTTATGCTCATCACAAGTGTGTCGTAAGATGCCTTTGTGTAGCATTCATTCTGTGAGGACTGAGCAGGCATGTGTTGCTGTAGCTTTTCATTGGATTAAAATAAAAGAGTTCTTCACCAGAAGAAGTGGTAACTCTCGCTCAGGTAGTACATGCTTGATCATATAGCTTAGCCCTAAAGATAGGAAGCTTCTGCAGATTTCACTGTCTGGGGCAATTTAGACGTGGCACTAAATGTTACTAATGCTTCAGGAAACAACACTCATCTGTTTCTTTAAGTGCCAACACTGTTACGTATATTAAATCTAATCTAACAAATTTCTCAGGAATGGCCAAATGAAGTAGGCCAAAGCTTATCTGCATCATTCTGCTTAAGTAGATTTAATTGCTCTTCTGTTGCTACAATAACTTTGTGGGGTTGGTACGCTCGTTTGTTTGGGTATGTTTAAACCAATGCAGGACTTGAGTTTCAGGTATTTTCAGGACTTAAATTTAATTTTATGGACATTCCCTCATATGAAACAAAACGCATATTCCAGCATCAATGAAGCCAGGTAGATATGCTTAGACAGCTGTGCTGTTTGTTTTTGAAATGAACCTTTGCAATAGGTAACTGGGAGTGCTAACCTGAACTGGAAGAAAAATTACTGTAACTGCTATTTCTATACTTTCATTTAGGTATGTTAGGAATATAAAATGTCTATTGAACCCATTGTGCACCAGATGAGTGTATTTTACCAATGAGGGAATGTATTATGATTGAAAAATGGGATTTCTAAGAAAGAATATGTTTCTCTGTAGCATATACTTTTTCCCAAACAGTAAAATTTTAATGCCTATTTTTTTTTGGCTGGAGTCTTAAGACCAACTGTCTACAAAAGAAATGTATAATTATGCATCTATTTTGTCTGTGTAGCTATCAGAACAGACAAATTTCATAATATGTATGTAAATATCCAGTTAATTTGCTATTTTCAAATGACAAATGTGTATCTGAATTTCAGAAAAGTCAGAATTATATGTTATTAGCAACAGAATAAATACTAGCTTTACCAAGAAGATAGGATGTAAATATAAAACTGCCTTCTTTGACCATGACAAACCTATGTGTCGGTGCTTTGACTCAAAATGCTTCAGCATTGAATCCTACCTTGACAGAGGATTATTTATGTAGGTCTGAGTAGAAGATTTTATTTTTGATATAATCAACTGTTGCCTAAATTACGCTTCTGTCAAATTAGGGCAAAACAAAACTCACATCTGTACCATTTCAGACAAAAGATCTGTCTGTCCCAGTGTCCTGTTGCCATGAAAGCAGCAACAGCTGACACCAAAGGGCAAATGTCGCCATTTTCCCTGTGTACAGTGTTGCTGTCAGAGACTTGTCACCAATGGACTTCCTGAGGCAAAGGGGATGGCTCCCTGTTGGATAATCCTGCATGGAGTTATTTTTTTTTCCCTTTTTTTTTTCCGTTTTTGATTTTTGAGCTTGTGTAAATTTTTAGTATTCACAGTTGAACTCCTGGTTAAGCAACCACTTAACTGCAGCTGGTAAAGTTAATTGCTATTCACAAGGAAGATATACATGTTTAATCACCCATGCTGCCTTTGTCTCTACACTGCATGTTTCTGCTACATCTTTTTTGGACAGGTAAAATCTTTCTGAAGAATGGCAGAATCTTGGCAACTGCCATAATTCTCTGCTTTTGCTTTGCTTTGGCTATAGGAAGAACCTATGCCAGCTACTTGGATATCAATAGCTGCTTATGTTCTGTTCACTAGGAGCTCAGAGACATCACCAAGACTGCGTGGCTTAACATGGTATCTTGTATCTGCTGAGCAGTGCTTAACTGTGTATGCATCATTACCTTGTGATAGAGGTGAAATAATGTGGTTTGAACTCGGTTTAAACTGCTCAGCTTAAAGCTGAGTCTGAACTGCAGTGTTTTTACTAGGGGTATGAGAGTGGTTGTATTCGTGTTACTAACCGGGGTCACTCAGTTGTGTGTACAGTCCTGGGGTTCTGATCTGGGAAAGTCAGAGCAGTGTAGGACTAGAAGGACATGCCGGGTCACTTTATCTAGTTCCTTTGGTGTTGCAAGTAACAATGTTATGTGCTGTGCTACATGCCTTTGTTAATCCCAAAATCAAGCAAGAGTACCCATTCACATGGGTTATCAGGTGCTTTGCATATTTCATCTCTAAGATCAGTGGGCTTAGATTGAACTATACCCTGTATGTTACTCTTTTCATGTTACAGCTGGTGAAAGTGCATGACAGAGGAGCGAAACACTTAATTTTAGCCCACGCAGGAAGTTTTGGGGTTGCCAGATGCCTGCCCTGCTCGTTAATCGCAACGGTAGAGCTGTCCTTGAGGCAGGGGACGGTGCCAGTGCCGATGGCTCTGCAGGCTCATGCAGAGGGCTGGTTCCATCGCACTAGATACCTCCATTCCTGTTAGTAATTGTGGGAAATGCTTTCCTCGCTCCCTGGGTGCTGCTACAATTACATTGACCTCTCAAGACAGGGAGAGGTTACGTTCAAAATATGTCTAACATTATTACAGTGTTATGCTCTTCAGCTTCTTACAAGAAGTGAAATATACTCAAGTCATTCATATTTGTTTTTCTTTCCACGTGTTTTCTTCTTGTCTGCGTGTCCCTCTGAAATTCCCCCTTTTGCTCAGGAGCAACTCTGTCAGCTCTTGTAATTTCATCTTTCTACAGTGTTTTGAGCTTGTCTTCTGACCCTTCTTGATGTTATTAAACACACAAGTCAGACTGTCTCCCGTTAAGCAGTCTATGGCCTGACAGTTTTTGAATGCTTAATATTCTTTGTTCTTAGTTGTTTTCTTGCCACTGTTGTCTGAAAATGTCAGGTCTCGGGAGCTTTTAGACACTTGAGGGAGACAGTTTTCCTTTCTCAGCAGCTAACACTGAGCTGGCACTTCCTTTCCGCTTTAAGCTGCTTTTGGACACCAGTAGGTTTTCACTGTGTCCCAGCAGACACATCTGGGAACAAGGTGGAGGCTGATGACCAGCAGGTAATGCCTTCTGAAGATCAGCCCCAAGCGTTCACTTGCCTGCTAGTAGCTTACCAAAAGCAATTTCACAGCCTTGACTCAGATGCCAAGCCTGAAATCAGGAAACCTTAAGTTGGGGTGAGATTTATTTCACCTTCGACAATTTAACGTTGCATGCCTAGTCTAAACTGAACACACAGGTTCGTGCTACATTCAGCTTCTCTCTGGTGAGAGTCTGGGGTGAGATGAGCCCTCTGGTAGTCCATATCCCTGGTCAAAGATTAGAGAGATTTGGAGGACTAGTTTAGACTAGACTTCTAACCTTTAGGCAAGGCAAACTTTGATGATTTGAATCCCAGAAAGCATTTTATAAAAGTATTACTGCACCTCTCTATGTCCATGTTTATTCCCTCTCTCTAGTTATAACAAAGTCCCCTTGTGTAAAATAGTTTTGAGATACCATGTAAAAAGCTGGCCTACAAGTGCGGCGTAACAGTACTCTTCATTCTGGAACGTAGTTGAATATTTAATGAAATTATTATTTTATGTGGTGCTATGATATTGGGCAATAAAAAATAACATGTATGACCAAGTGTAATGAAAAACAAAAAATCTGAACAAATCATTCATTTGAGCTGATTTTTTATTATCCTCCTTGGAGATGATTGGATTTAAAGGGATCAAAGTGGCAAATGGGATCCTTCCAATTTTGTTGCTCTTTTTTCTTATCTTGCAGGTGAATATTTTTTTTAACAATAGTGAGAGCATTTTGTCCTTAACGATTTTTTAGATCACTGGTTTCATGGGCCTGATTTTGATAGCTTCTCTTTCATTCTGCTGCAAGTCTGAGAGATTTAGTTTTGTGTTGTGTTTTCTTTTGTTTTTAAAAAAAGCCAGTAAATAAAATTCTAGGCTTAAAAGCCTGACCTTGTTAATGGAAGAAGCAGCAATTAGGGAAGCAGAGTAGACAGTAATTCACATTTTCATTTTTATGCAAACTTCTCTTTCTTGCAGGCATTATAATGATAGTAAATGGGAGTTGTTTCCGATGTGGGAACGCTGCCACTCAGTTGTACTGTTAGCCCTAAGAGATTGTGTGTTGACAACCTAATTGATTTATTCTCTCTGCAGCCAGAACTCCCCTTCGTTATCTCTTAAGTATGGCATTTGAAGCGATGCTTTTATTTAATCTTGTAGACTTATCTGTCTTGAAACCTTACCGCTTCTTGAAGTTGAACTTCCGTGCTTCCTTGTTAACTAAATTACCATGGGCTGCTGCATTTTTAAGCTTGTGCTTTACCCTCCTGCATCATGAATCCCAAGGAATCACTGACTTCTGCAGCTGAGAAGGAAAGAGCACAATGGGTAGCGGCCATCAAAGGATGGGAAAGGGAAATTTATTTCTGGGTGAGAAAGACATGCAACGCACGTCAGGAACAGGGAAGCAAATGTTCTGATCAAGCTGCCGTGTCCCTCATGTAGGGACTGGGAACATGGCAGCCGATGGACAAGCTGGTGGGGTTTTTGCATCAGGCTGGATGGAGGACCTTCGGTATCAGAGCCCTGAGCCCAGACAGCGCATGGCATGCCTTCACATGCAGGATGGTAGAGCAGAGGGCAGTTCTGATGGCTAAACTGGTTTTAGGAAGTTGGTCATACTGCAGTAGGAGGACGAGGCTGTGTATTTTTTTTTCCAAGTAATTTTAATTTAAGTAACAATGCCTGGGCCTCAGTGAACACTTCTGTGACCTAGTATGTTCCTGTGCAGCCATAACGGAGTGGGAACGTGGGTAGCTTGGTCAGAGGAGCTCACGTACACCTGCATGTAACTGTGTAGCTCTGTGGGGATGGATGCAAAGATTTTGCATGGAGGAGCAACGTGTGAGTTTGTGCGGGAAGTCTCTGTCCCTGGAGCTGTAGCAGGCACTGGGCTGTCAGAGCAGGGGGTTGGGGTTGACATGCACTTTCTCTCCCCACAATGAGACGTTCCCTCAGGCATTTGGCAAGAGAGCGCCTGCTGGTGCGAGGCAAGACTGTTCTTCTCAGATTGCCAAAGCCTAAGACAGGGGTCAGAAGATGGGTGCAAGATCTCGAAGGAGGAACACGGATGAATTATTCATGCAGGAAGATGAAAATGCTGCCTTATTCCTTCCTTTAATACAGTGCTGAGTAACCTCTACCTTGGCATGTGTTTGTAATGTAAATTTTCTTCTGCGTTAAAGGCAAGAAGGATCACCAAACGTGTGCTAGCTTTGGCAGTGGATTGGGGGTGATATCAGGGGTCTGCACCACAGTGGCTGAGGTTTGAACATAGAAATGAATGGCATAACAACCCCTAGCATCATAATCTTTTCATTTTAGATATTCTTTGCTGTGTGAGACAACTCCTGAAATTCAGGCTGTATGTGACTCCATGAGTGCATGTTTCAGCAGAGTGAGCTCAGTAGTGAAAGTGAACTATAGTTTATTAGCCATACCAGGAGCAATTCCCCTGCAGTTCCATGAGGTTTTGCTGCACGATACCCTGGCAAGCAGTAAAGCAAAGTTGCGGCCCAAAGATGTGCAACCAGAGACCCAGCCTCATACCTGTGGAAGCCCTAGTTTGTTAAAGGTGAAATACTTTACGTTTTTGTTTTCTGGTCGAAGACAGAGACAAATGATTAAAAGACATTTTTTTTCTTGCTTAGACAGAAGTGAATTTTGGATGCTACAAATCACTTTCCTGTGAGCTCTTTCTTGCAGATGCTGCTGCTCCTTCCTGTAATTACACTGACTTTGTTTGCCAGATGTTCAGTGACAACTTTATACTGCTGTAGTCTGTTTTCCAGTTGCTTTATTTGTTCCTAGGACAACTCCTTTCTTGCCTTTTCTTTCAGAGACGAAACAGACAAAGGCAAAAAAATCCTTTACAAATGTTTTAAAGTGCAAAAACTCGGACAATGGATTTTGCCTCTCTCTCTCTAACTGAAACAATGAAAGTCCTGCACGTTAATCTTCTTAGCCCCAGGGGGTCTTTTAATTATTGCAGCTGTTGCACAGGCTTATACGTACTGACATCCTCCTTCCCATTCATCTTGGAGGCTCTTTTATGTCTGGTAGCTCCTCACTGGAAATGGAAGAGCCTTCAACTCTAAGAATAGGTGAAGTTTACCTTTTGGATCAGGGTGAGGAGTACAAAGCATTCTCCAAGTTCCTTTTCAGGATTTACAAATGACCAAAGGCTCTTCTCAGCACTGCAAAAGCTACTCCAAATGTTAACTCTTTAGTCCTGCCTTATTCAGGTATCACAGGGATCCCAAATGTATGCCAGCTAGGAAGGGCAGTGGTTGCTTCCAACATGCCAGAAATGAGAGGTGAGACAGCTGATCGTGGAGAATGCACTCACATATTCAAGTAGTAGGAAGCTTTAAAAAAAAATACAAGCTCAGAGAAATATGTTGCCAGCTCCTGCCAAGTTAGCAAAACTTTTTGTGGTTGTACTGAGAAGCAGTGCTCTTGCACCCAGTTGAAGTCATATAGCATCAGTTAAGCAATCTTGGAAAAAAACAAACAAAAAAAAAACCCCAAACCAACAAAAAAGAGGCAATTATTTTAAGTTCATATAAGATACATTTCAATTAAGATTAAAATAACAAATCAAACTAACAAATTGCTTAACATACGTAGGCATTTCTGGTTTGACTCTGAGTTACAGAGTTGGTGTCAAATATTGTACACTACAGAAACACCAATGCTACCAAAAAAAAAAGGTTTAAAATGTTTGTATATATTCAACAATAACCTGCAGTAAAGCCGGATGCCCAGCTTATGAATACTATTATGGGTTCATACTTATCATTCTGGGTGCATATTTTATCCGCATCTGTTGTGAGCTCTGTAAACCTTACCCATTTCTCATTTCTAGACCCAGAACAAGTCTCCAAATTATATTTCTGTTATTTTAAGCTTTTACGTTCCAAATATGATTAGTTGCTGTTGCCTAACACTTTATGTTGTGAGTTGGCACTCTGTGGTAAACAGAGGTAAACTACTGTGTTGTCTAAGGTACACAAAGCCAAATATGTGCACACACACACATGTATAAGTACATATATATATGTAAAAATAAAGTTTTGCATGTCTTAAGACAGTGTAAATGGTATGTAAATTCTTCACTTGTCACTATTGCCAAACAACGTTTGGGTCCATTTGAAGCTGAAATTACATCTTTGCTTGGAAGAAACACTGTTCATGAAGGGTTCTGTCAGTGGTTCTGAAAATGCGTTTTATGGGGATGCCAGTGGTCTGTGAGCTTCCAGTTAGTGGCTGCAGCTGTCAAGTGACTCTATATTAAAAGATGAAATATGGGGATTATCAGCATTGCCTCTTCTATCTCCTGTTTCTCTGCCAGTAGCTTTGATAAAATTTGTGTCTAATGATTGAGGTTTAACCTACCTGTGAGTAGTTTTCAGATAATGTGTTCTGTTTTAACTTGAGAAACTTTGTTCGTGAATCACAACAAGAAGAAAAATGCGTATTTTCTATTTATTGGCTGTATCCAGACCTCTGATAAGTGGAAAGAAATTACTGAATTTGTCTGCGTGAGAAAAAGTATTTCTAAATATGTTGGAGGCTCTTGAATCTACTTTTTACCAAGTTACTCATATTTCTCTTTACTCGTAAATTAGCAGATGACTTCAATCCTTCAACAATGTTCTAATAACAAAGACTGGTTGTTAAATTCATTATTGCTACAATGCCACCATTTCCCCAAACTGTATTACAGTACGTTATTTCCACATCATGAAGTACTCCAATAAAATCATCAGAGAAAAGGCACATTTTATGGTTTGTTTTTCTTGCTTTGTAACTGTTCTGTGTAGTGGATGTTTTGTGGTGTTGCAATGCTTCTGAGAGATTTTTAGAGTGCAATAAGTGAGGTTGAATGTTATTTTTCATAAACATCAGGGGAGATCATCAGGGGATGTCCTTTTGATGCTAAACTGTAAGAGACACTGGCAATAGTGGGGAAGTGATTTTGCAAAGTGGGATATCGATCTACTGTCACGTAGGAGTTGGTGCCCTTTATGACTTGTTTTAGGTGTGCGTGTACAGCTGTTGCTGAATTCAGTGGGAATTCTGTGTATGTAGAAAACAGAATGCGGTTTCTAGACAGAACCTGTCTTAACCAAAAACCATCTTAACTCTAGCCCTCCCTCTCCAAACATCTGACATACTTAAGTAACTTTTGAAATTGTGAAGATTCTTTCCAGAACCAGAAAGGCCCCAGATAAAACCAAGGGTTTTTTGTCTGTATCATTTGTAGTGTGCACAGGAAAATGGTTATGAAACATTGACCAACAACCATATATTTATAAAGGTTATATTTGTAGTACGCTTTGGTGCATAGGAACAGACATTGGGGCCATCATCGATTGGCAGATTGCATCAAAAGTACGTTTTTTTTTGGTGTCCCCCTCGGTCACACATCTCACAGCAGCTAGCAGACCTCAAGCACTCAAGGCATCCACCGTTCATTGTTGGCACTTCTGCAGCTCCTGCAGCTGGCTGCTTTGCAAAGTCTATTTTGAAGTCCACTGTTTCTGAGGACTAGATGTGCTTAGCCTTGTCTGGTCACGCAGTTTGACTTACAGCTGGATGTGTCACATAGGCCAAAAGGCCAACATGTCGGGTAGTGCTGCTAGCATAAGCAACCCTTCCTGCAGTGCAATTAGCCGACCAGCCCTTGGAACTGGAAGAGACCGGGTAACTGTGTGATGTCATTCACAGATCTGAGCGTTCATTCTTCCTGCTGATCTGTAATGCAGCAGTGAAAATGTGTATATGGTTTAATTACTTTTTCTGTGTGTACAGTAAATATAATTTCATATTAATATTTCATATTTATTATTATTTATTATTTCATATCAATTTCATATTATATTTCATGTTTAATATTAATAACATAAGGTGTTATATAATTACCGGTAGCAGCCACTAGAGGGGGGGACATCATTTGTATGATAGCATGTCTCTCAGCCTTTTACTGTTTTTATTGTACTCGTCAGTTTTCAGCAGTGTAACAACGCCTAGGTAAAGTTACGGTATGATGATTGTTGCAGAAACAATGCAAAACGTGTCACTAATGTAAGTTTTTTGTCTTTTCAGGTGTTGTATTTCACTATCGTGCAGCAACCAGCAGGTATACTCTAAACTTTACACAAGCTCAGCAGACTTGTCTGGACAATGGTGCTGTCATAGCAAGCCCAGAACAACTGAAAGCAGCCTATGAAGATGGATTTGAGCAATGTGATGCTGGCTGGTTGTCTGACCAGACTGTTAGGTGAGACATTTAAAAGGCCCCTTGCCACAGTTTCCCAAAATTAATATGCTTAGCCTGTACAGACTTAAATTGCTGATTTATGGTAATACTAAATATGAGCATGGTGCATTTCAGGTATCCAATTAGACATCCAAGGATTGGCTGCTTTGGAGATAAAATGGGAAAGAAAGGAGTGAGAACGTATGGGCGCCGTTTTCCTAATGAAACTTATGATGTGTATTGCTATGTGGAACACATGGAAGGTAAGATAGGTACACGTTTACTCTGCACTGCCAAATTTAAAAATGACTGGAGATTCTAATGCAGAAAGGCAAAGAAAGAAGAAATTCTGTGTAAAATAACTTTGGGCTGTTTTGGATCTGGAGAGAATTGCTGAGTGAAGTGAACCTATAGTTTGTGGTCTAGCAGGCCTTAATTAAAGGCAGATATGGAGTCTACAGAGAGACAGATTTAAAGCTGCTATAGTTAGTGCAGTAGGTCTCACAAAAGTTGCTGTTAAAGCATCTTATTTTTTGAATGTTATAAAAGGATTTTCAAAGAAACTTGTTTAGTTTTCGAGAAACTATATATACAATATATATATAGAGATTGATGTAGTACATGTGCTGACTGTATTATAGTTCATAAAGTATGTAATTAAGGTTTTTATGTGTCCACGGCATAAAATTAGACAGATACTTAATTGCAATCCAAGTTTAATAATATCTTTTTTAAGAATGGACATCTCGGCATCAAAAAGAAACAAAAAACCCACGAAAACTTGCCAATGATGAGTTGGGATCAAATTTAAAAATTCTTTGCAATTCCGTTGTACATATATAGTCTTTGTGAAAGCTGCTAATTAAAAGGCTCTAATGCAGCAGAGTGATTATGATTCTGCCACATGGTGACTAAGACCCATGGATCATATTCTGAACCTCATGGTTCCTTGTGGTCCATGGCTAGGCCCAACGATCAACAAAGAGTTTGCTGGTGAAAAGAAAATTAAGGTAAATTTTTCCATGATTGGGCGGTTCTAGCATGCACAAATCTCTGTGTTGCAGGTGTGGTATTGTAATCATTTCTTATAATCTCTCCTCTGGAAGTGAATTTAACTCCATCCTTTCAGTGGGTCTGTAGATATGTTGTGGACACCAGGTATCGTTATCCTTAGACATTACTGTGACTAGCTGAGTATATAGACTTAAAATGTAAATGCAGAAATATCCTTTCCTGTCCTGTAGCCTATTTTTTTCGGCTTTGTCCTGGTTACGGACATGGGAACTTAATGCTGGTACAGAAATACTTTGCAACCAGGACCAAAGTACATTTTCCACTTACTGCAGTGATCTCGGTGTGTCACACAGATTCTGTCTGGACAAGTTTTTATTCTATACCCATTTCACTGTTCCTTTCTAAAAAAATACTCATAGTTCCTACTCAATATCTTCTGGGCAGATCCTTGACTTATATACATTTAGTTTAGTGCTCTTGAAGTTGGCATGAATCACCTATGGCTCTGAGCAAGCCTGCCTTTGTATGTGTACATGCATTTGTAACAAGCCATTGCAAAATTAAGGTGCTCAGTGTTTGTTTGTATTCTATCTTAGAGCAGAAATAAATTAGTTCATGCAAATTTCTTATAGAGATGTTAATCACTGAAATCAGTAAGCAATTTTCTCTTATTTTTAGTAGCTGAGTATCTGCCCCAGACTTTGCAGAGTTATAAAGTAAAAGCAATACAAGTCTTGCAAAACTCAACAAACATATAAGCTTTGCAACTCTGAAGAAGAAGTGATGCAATTTTGTTGGTGCTCAGCATTGTCTTAATTTTACTTATGTTCCATATATACCTGTCTGCGGACAGCATGTCTGAGCACCTAGAGTTCATAACATGATCAAGCCTTGATGGGATTGAATTCTGAATCATCTCTGAAGCAAGGCTTTCAAAGTCAGTTTGGGTCTTTCCTAGCTAAAATAAGTTTTCACTAATCTGTATCATTCCTGGATGAAGAGCAATGCCTTGTTCCTTTCCTTCTTAGGAGCAGAGAAGTGTAACTTATCCTGGATACATGTGACACAGTGATTTCTCAGAGTCAAATATTCTCACTGAGCTTTTAAAAACAAAAATTTTAATAAGTCAAAACTGTAATCTATTTTGCTGAGGTTGGTGTTCCATGCTCAGAACAACATGGAACCCGGAGATGAGGTTCAAAGAGGTTGCAGCGACTATGGTCGTTTCTTTGGGGAAGATGCACATGCTTAGGTTTTCAATTTCTCATGAACATTAATTGATTCTTCTTTGTTACAAAATTTCATTCATGAAGATTTATGAGCTGGCTTTCTTCTCTGGGCAGCTACACATTTCTGTCCTGTTGTTGCGGGTGATCATCTGTTTAAACATGTGCGTGTCTTTGTGGCCTATCAGCTGGACTGCGGTAATGTGATCTGTTTGGATATGAAACCTTCAGCATTTCAGAAATACAAGCTAGCACAGACTATTGGGGAGGTTTGGTCTATCAACCCAGGCAACAATAAGCACATTCATTTTACCTTCTTCCTTGCACAGTAGCTTGCTGTGGAAAACTGACTAAAGCAAATGCATAGTTTCAGCTTTTATCTTAAAGGCTCCATAGCCTGGGACAAGGGTTAAAGACCTACAAGAAGAAGATCTGCAAGGGCTTGTAGGTCTCACTTGAAGACCATCATTGACAACTTCACCTCTGAGACCCACTGAAGCTCTTTAAGACTGTTACAAAGCTCACTGTATAGTAACAGAATGCTTGTAGAGGTGGGTAGAGGTTCAGAATGAAACGGCAGGAGGCAAAGGTGCCTGCGAGTTTCATTACCGTCTGTCCCAAATGCAAAGTATGTTTGATGTAGCCTTTATCTAAATCGTTCTCAGGATATGCATTTATAAAAATGTCCTTGAATTTTTTCTCCCAAATTAGGGAAAGAGCACTCCATCTTAGGCTGGTAAATATTGTTTGCTTTTTTTGCACTGAAGAGGGTGTGAGGCAAAACAGTGTGATAAATGACAGCTGTTTTGTTAAGTTAATAGGTAATGGCATTGCTACTATAAGCACCTTACCACTGTAGTAAGCTGAGTCTGAGAAGAGAGAAGAATTCCCTTCACAGCTTTACCATTGACTTAAAGAAAGTAGAGTCAGATCAACACTGAGTGCATATGAAAACTCATCCTTAAGCTATTTATGTATCAGGAAGGTCCTGTATGTGCTGTGAAGAGGTGACTGCTGTGAACGAGATAATTGCCAATTAGCTGTACAGCCTCAACCTGCTGCATATGGATGAGGTTTTTTTCTGATTGTATTGGTGATTTTTAATACCAGACTATTATAATAGTTAGCCAAAGATGCTTTTCCTCCCACTTTTTTCTGAGTCCTTTTTTTTGGCCCTTTTTTCTCAGAAGTTTTCAAATGAACTGGAGTCTGAAAATAACTTCTAGGAGTCAAAAGGAGTGATGCTTAGTGGGTATAAGGTATAGGCATTGTATAGACATGTTATACTGACATGCAGATGAGTTAATTTATCCTATTTTGATGAACAGAAGCAGATGCATGTTAGAAAGATGCAGTACCACATCATAGTATAGTGCAGGATAAATTATTCTTCGATGCATTCACAGAAACCTGAGCCTCTGAGCCAGACTTCCTTTTAAGATGGGGCTAAGGAGCCAAGATGGCTTTGTCTATATAACAGAAGCAGTTTCTGTAAGAACAAGGGTTAATTTCAAATGCAGAGCTTGTTTGAAGTTACATAGCATCAATGAGATTACACTTTGGAACTGCTCATCCACAGAAGACGGAAAATTAGACAAAATGTCAGTGCAAGTTACTTGGAAAGGGAAAATTGCAGTAAACTAGATCCTGTGTTTTGTTTGCTGTGTTGTAACACATGCATGCATTGTAAAAGACTTACCTTTCAAGATTCAAGGTTACGTCAAATTTCTGATTGCCCTGTCCACCAAAGGCTGATTCTGCACAGTACGACCAAACACTCTCAACACTTCACTAATAACAATAGACATTCATGGTACTTAGTATACTGTAGAAATGTACTTAAACATGATTTTTTCCATATGAATTTGAAAGTTCGTATCTGCATAGCCTATTCGGATTCGATGCCAAATTCATGAGACTTACTTGCACTAAATAGGTCCTTTTTTGGACGGCCTGTGTCAGTGGGATGACTATTCATGGAATAAGATGGTGCTTGATTAATGATATCAAAATCTGGGCTGTAATGAGAATGTCATCATGGAAGTCATCGACCTTGGTGTGTTGGCAACTATTAGCGTGTTACCCCAGAGAGCCATAACAGTGGTAGGAATACTTGCACTACATTTTAAAACAAATGTATTGCATTTACAGTCTAATTTGGGTACTTGCACTGAGGATTTGCACGAGCCATACCATTTCAGTTTTCTTCCTTTCTGGCCATATGAAATCACAAAGTTAGCCAGAGATGTGGATTTCTTCTTGAAACACAAAGTATTATCTGAAATTAAAACCAGTTGTCTAGACTAACTCTTACCATTTCCTTGTTCTGAGGAAAGCCAGAGACATTAAAGACTACATAATTAGAAGTTAAATATTTCGAGTTTTGCTGAAACATTCAAGAGAATAGTTATGGGGCGCATTTAAAATTTCTGAACTCCTAGTGATAAAAATAAGAATCTGGAGGAATCTGGAGTCAAAATATCATTAAACAGGTACTCGGCATGGTCTCTTTTTATAAAATGGTTTACATTCCTTGTATTTCATTGAATATTTCAGTGTACCAAGCATTAACAAAACCAGTTAGAATACCTTTTACTGTGGGACATGATTTACTAATAAAGAGTTTAATTTAAAATCGTTGAGCTGCAAAGGTTTGGGTATAACTCTGAGGTTCTCTTAACACCTCCAGCTGAAGGACTGTCTGCACCAGTGTCTTCTACAGAATAATCCCTTCAATGGAAATGAATGATGGGGAAGGACGTGTTTCCATTCTGTCTTCAGATAGACATGTGTATGATTGATTTGACAGTGCTGTGGTGTCAAAAATGGAGACAAAGTGAGACCAGGTCGCCAAAGCCCACTGATGAAGTGAGGAACTGCGAGTGTGTGGTGTGGAGCCAAAGCTCAGACTACTCCATGCAGCATTGTCTTCTGGCCAAAGCCAGTTAGAAGTCATATATGTCTAACAAGCATATGTAATATGCAGATGAGGACTCATGCTAAGAAAGTTATTTTGGGGTGGCTGTGGGGAAGATTATACAGTCTCTCTTTCATGCACCATTTTCCCGCCCACAGTGAGTGCAGAGAAGAAAAAGAAAAAAACAAAACCAGATGTCCCTTGAATACTTTCCACCTAGTCTCACGCAGTTTTGCTATTGTCATGGAAATTTCTGTGAGAATAATAATAATTAAAGAAGTCATAGTCTGAAATATGGCTTCAGGTGAGAAGTTTCTTCTGTGTCTTGGGCAGCTAAAGATCTTCTCTGGAGTCCATTCTGATACTGGAACAACAATATGACTAAATTTTAAAACAGGGACACAGAGAAAAGGGTCTTTTATTCTTATTTCAGGGCCTGAGGTAGAGTCAGCCTTTGCATTGGCTTGTACTGGACACTTCTCCAGCCTTCAGCTGTGTGACCTAATGCAAGGTCATGGATCCAAGAGTTCTCAAGAGAGCTACAGAGCCCAAAGAGAGTGAAATAAAAAGGAAATAATGCCATGGTGGTTTTTATGTGTGATATTGTGTTTGAGCTCATAATGTGCTAAAGCTTGTCTTTGGGGAGACCCAAAAATCCTGACATCTAATTTATTTTTGTAAGATTAAAGCACAAAAAACCTAACCATATAGAATGTAAAGTTCATTTTCCCCCTCTGTGTAAGTAAAAGCCAGTAACATTTTGCAGCTACAGCAGAGCTCTCCAATGTTATAGCAGTTGCCATGCTACTCTTCTTGCCTGAGGACAAGCCTATGGGAAAAGTATGCTCTTCCATTCTTGTCAAATGCAGTGAATTCCTGTTCAGCCTATGATTTTGCATAGAATAGACCCAAGACATTCAGGAGAGTTTAATTAAATCATTACTAATGTGTATCAAAAGGAATCAACTAACTTGTTCTAACACGTAAGAGAAAAATACTTCTTCAGCTTCTCTTGCTTTAAAGTTGAACCTAGCTGCTTACGTCTTTGTGGTTTTCCAGTCCTAGAGAGTGTTTCGCGGTAATTTGTGACTTTTTTAAGGATACTTCATTATTAGCCTCGTGTGCCAGAGAACCAGCCCTTAATGGTGGCAGGATAGAGGAAGAGAACTGCAGCTGAGACAAGGTGTTTTGTCTGTGGGGTTTGGGAAACCGGTGGAAGACTGGAGCAGGAGTTGGATTAATAAACGGGCTAACTATACGTAGCCTCCAAGGCCCCTGCCTATGGTGAAGACAGATGCAACTTATCAGTCTTGGCCCAAATGTATCTGTATGATTTTCCAGAGTATGCAAGACAAGGGTAGTGATCTCCATTATTTTCACACATGTGTGGAGAGGAGGGATAGGTGTGGCAGTATCTCTTCCCTTCTTGGTGTACAAACAGCCTAGTAGTCCTGTTGGTGGCTGCTGCTGCCTTTTTGTGTGGGCTTTTTGGCCAAAGAGGTCTTCTGCAACTGTAGTCACAAAACCCTTGAGCTCTAGCGCCCCCATAAGGGCATCTTTGCTTGGTGCGTTCCATGATCTCTTAGAAACAGCTGATGAACAGGTCTGGAGTTCACCACAGACCCAGTATGCTCAGAAAAAGAGAGCTGCCACATTTTTAGTGGGGGATAACATGAACACCACCAAGAAGCTAAGATGGAACTTTTTTGTCTGGTTTTAATTTAAAATTATTAGATTTAAGTGTTTCCGTCTATGAGAATGATTAGCTTTTTGTGTATTTAATATCCCTTTAGTTGACACTGAAGGTAATGGAGGCTGTAGAATCTTAGCACCCAACCACAAGGTGAAGCTTGTGAGCACCAGGTTCCAGATGGGACAGTAACAATGAAGCTCCTGTTCCTCTGAGAGAGTGAAATGGTGGAAAAGACTAAAAATGCTACAACCTAAAAAATGTGAGTGTCTCCTTAGTATATGTCATTCCCTCACATGAATTGGATAATAGCCAGGACATTTCATAGGTGGTTGACCAGCCACCATCCACAGCGGTTGGTGTGTTACCAGATGTGTCAAAAGCATTCAATAGGAGACTCACAAGTTACCTCTTAAGCTTCTCTTCAGTTTTGGAGAATCCTTCAGGTATCTGTAAAACTTTTGTGATGGACTTGCATGTGATGCCTTCATCTGCCAGGTGCAAGTGACTCGTAGCTCATTTGGTTGTGCCTATCATGGTGGGTGATGGTATGTGAAGTTGAGGAGATGATCTGTGTTGAAGTATTTGAAAGGGAGAGAAAAAACATGACTTCCATCAGGTGTCTGTTTTAACCAAGCAAAGCAAACACATGTAATGGGAATATCCTGGGGATTCTTCGAGTGCTCTGACTGCTGAGGCTGGATGGTCAACCTGAAGCTTGGTTTTAAACAGGAGCCAGCAACAATACACGTTACATTATTGTCTGCAGTCTAAACATTGTCATGGGTCTTCATTTCCACCCCTGGTACTGTAGAACTAGTTTCTCTCCATCTGCTGGTCTAAGCCCCGGGGTTTGCTTGCATAGTATTGCTAAGTTGCTTGGAGTGTACTCGAGGTACAAAAACATTACACATGGCTTTTAACACACAGACATGCAGACACACACACACACACATACAAAAAAAGCCCTGCTTTGGTGTTGGTGGCTATGTCATTTGTTTATTGACCGGACAAGTTTTCTCTCTTAATTTCCTTGTTTCCAGTGTTTTGGCTGAGAAAATGAGGTGCTTTAAGACATCATAATAAGGACACTTTAAGGTGACAGGATGAATCCTTCTGCTAAATACGGAACCCCTTATGCTTTCAAAAATCACAGTTAATTTTAGAGACTGTATGGATTAAATACATTTTATTACCTTCACCATTATTTTTTTTACTTTTTAGAGGAAGTTTCTGTGCAAGGGTCAAATCTTTTTCTCTTTGGTACTTTGAAGGAGTCAGGATGTTTCAGCTACATTGACTGACATGCTGAAAGCCCAGACTGGAGCACAAGTCATTTTTCCATGGCCTCTGGAAAGCCTCTGTCAGTTTTGAGGTAGGGTTCATGAAAGAGCTCAGCAGAACCTGAGCTCCATTGTATGACTTTTCCCCAAGTGCTTAGCAGTGCCAGAGGAAATTCCTAGAGCTTCTTGCTGTTCTTGCTTCAGCATTCAGCACCTTTCTTCACATGCTGCCTTCTACATTTCCTGCTGTGTTGCCCAGCTTTTATGTAGGCTGGCCGGGGAACAATGTGGTTTCCAACCCAAGTTCTTCCTATGAGAGAAAAAGCCACATTGACGGTGAAGTAGGACCAGCGCTCTTTTCACATACAATAAATTTAACGTCCATGTTGCTGGGAGGATAAAGAAGTGGGGGATTGTTAAGTAGCGCTTCGAGAACATGTACCCGAAGCATCAATAATTTCATAGTCATCTCTTTCTGACCAACAAGACAGGTGCTGAGCAAGTGTCTTCACAGAATCACAGAATGGTAGGGGTTGGAAGGCACCTCTGTGGGTCATCTAGTCCAACACCCTGCCGAAGCAGGGTCACCTACAGCAGGCTGCACAGGACCGCATCCTGGCAGGTCTTGAATATCTCCAGAGAAGGAGACTCCACAACCTCCCTGGGCAGCCTGTTCCAGTGCTCCATCACCTTCAGAGGGAAGAAGTTCTTCCTCATGTTCAGACAGAACTTCCTGTGCTTCAGTTTGTGCCCATTGCCCCTTGTTCTGTCGCTGGGCACCACTGAAAAGAGTTTGGCCCCATCCTTCTGACACCCACCCTTCAGGTATTTATAAACATTTATTAGGTCTCCTCTCAGCCTTCTCTTCTCCAGGCTTAACAAGCCCAGCTCCCTCAGCCTTTCCTCATAGGAGAGATGCTGCAGTCCCCTCATCATCCTCATAGCCCTCCACTGGACTCTCTCCAGTAGCTCCTCATCTTTCTTGAAGTGGGTGACACGGATAGCAAAATGTCATCCCTGCACCTTCCAAGTGATTGCTCTTACCACACACAAACAGTAGATGCTGGTTAGTTGTCTCAGTTCTGTATGGGTCACATATCCCTGAAGTGCTAAGCCTGCTGTGAAAGCAGTACACATGCTCACAGTCTGCTCCAGGTGGGAAGTGCAGGAAAGGTTGTGCAAGCTTTCTCATCACATAATTTAGAGCTGTTGTGAATCAAACTGATGCCATTCAGCTGAAGAAATGTTTTGAGCACTGTTTTCTTCCCAAGCACTCAACAGAAAACATAAAACTTTCTGGCTTCTTGTTTTTTTAAGGTGTTTTTGGAAGATGGCAGGACAACTTTTAAGTTTTTAATGATGTTATGCACAAGCTTCCTTTGGAGGCAGTGATCCAGATCAGTTGATGGAAAATTTGCTTTGCTATTAATCTTGCACTCAGAACAGAGGTGGCTGCCCTGGAGGGGTCTTTCTTTGTTCCATTCTTTCATGATACTGCTGTTGGGACAGTAAGGTGGGATAACTGCACCCATCATTCTGTGTTTGCCATGATACCAGATCTGCCCCTTGATGCAGAAAAAGCTGTCTTCTGCAGAAGCATTTAATAAATAAATTCATTGTCCTTGTGAACTGAAGAGATGAATGAAGCATCCTGGTACTTCTGAGGATGAATGATTCTTTGCTTTCCTTACCTATCCCTCCTCAGTAGACTCGCTCTGTCACTTTACCTCTGAGCTGGAAACTCCCTGCAACATGTATATAAAACTTACACTACAGAATTGATACTACAGCTGTAAAAACAAATCAGAGTTTCTAACTAGTAGGAAAAAGAAAGTTGGCGCATTGCCCCCTTTCACACTTCTATTCCTTTCAAGCCTGAAACAAACGTAATATTGATGTGAATGAAACTGCTTGGAGTGATGTAGGTTTGGTCTGTCTTTTGCTGGTTGCCTTGAGACAACTGCAAAGGTAAGACAGATTGCATGTCCAGTATGAGTAAGCAGCGTTTTCCTGCAACACTGACTGTAGTGTTCTGGCCTTTGGTAGGTAAGGAAGAGAATTATTGTCTTGTAACAAGTATTTTGAATTTGCATTGTGTTCGACAACTGAACATATTGATTTGAGGTCTCATCTGTTCCATCTGAAGTCTGAGCAAAAATTAGAAAGGAGTTAGTTTACTGTTTCACTCCCTGGACATGAACATTAGAGCCTTGATTTTGTTTGTAGTGTTTGGGTGAAGAAGGCAACCAAGCCAACTCCATAATGGTGTTTTGGCTTGGAAGTAAAATGTTAGATGTGCCATTTGTTTTGTTTCAATTTCCAGCTGGATGGCTATTATTTACAAATTATTATTCCGTGGAAGCTAAACTGTACTACCAGCATTCTAGACTAATTCAGCTTTGTCACACTAAAAGGGCTTTGTGCATGCAACATGACTAGTACATTCCCTCACCTTTGTTTCCCTATGGGGCAAGATGAAGACTGATGGAAATACGACATTAGAAGCTGCTGTGGAGCAGCCAGTGAAGAATATTTGCTTTTTTGTGTGTCTCAAGAGGGATTGTAGTGATGGCTAAAAAGGTCAGGTAAGAGGCTTGCAGATGTAGGAGGTTTGTTTTACTGAGAAAGTAAATTCTGTTGGACTGGATTTAATTAGCACAGTTGAGTTGCAAAGTGTACTCAGCAGAGGTCACAGAGAAGCTTCACGGCTGCTATTACCTCTGCCCAGAGACTGAGAAGGGGACTCAATCTCCAACCACAGTGTACCTCATGGCATAAAGTTTGCATATAAATGCTCATGCTTTGTGTTAGGTTCACTTTCATCTTTAAATCTGAGACATTTGATTTTCCAACTATCTGAATTTTTGAAGTAAAAAACTACTTGAAGAAATTTTGGGAAAAAAACCCCGACCTTGCAGGACACTGACTGGAAAAGGGGAACTAAGCTGGCTTGATGGTGGAATGTGATTCTCAGTCTCTATCTTTGTTTTCTTCCTCTAGATGAAGTGGTTCATGTCTCAGTCCCCGAGAAGCTCACCTTTGAGGAATCTAAAGAGCTGTGTCGGAAAAGAGATGGCGTTCTTGCTTCTGTTGGGAACCTGTATGTTGCCTGGAGGAATGGCTTTGACCAGTGTGACTACGGCTGGCTGGCGGATGGCAGCGTTCGTTACCCAGCCTCCGTGGCAAGGCCCCAGTGTGGTGGAGGTTTACTTGGGGTGAGAACCCTGTATCGCTATGAGAACCAAACAGGCTTTCCTTACCCAGATAGCAAGTTTGATGCCTACTGCTATGAACGTAAGCTTTTTTTTAGTTATAATTTTCAGTATGCTCACTACTCTAACCCTGAAAAGTGTTTTCTCTAATATGTGTTTTATTTGAGTTCTTGCGGCGTGCATGAGTTTTTAAAAAATTCTGTTGTCACTATGGCTTTACAAAAAAGAGAGAAAACCCAGACTAAAACAAATACCTCAAAATAACATTGGCAGATAAAAATAGGCAAAGTTTTAAGGTAAGATTTCAGCCTGAGTAGTGTTTTTACACAGAGTGACACACCATATGCACAGTTGCCCTGAGTCTGCAAATGCTTTGTATTTTGGTGCCTGAGTGCACCCTGGTGTCTGTGTCATGTCAATGAACATAACAACAGAAGAAGTGTCCTGCTTGACTAGGTGCATGACTGTCGTGTAACTTGATATTCTGTCTCCAGTGATGGCAATAAGAAAGGCTGTTTACAGACTGCTTACAAGACTGGCTATTTTTCAGCTGTCTAAGATGCTGGTCATTTGGGAGCTATCTCTGGATTCCAGTCATTTTGTCTCATCTTATTTTTTAGGCTTCTACAGCAGTTGTAAGTTCTCCTTTCACTCTCTCAGTGTTTCATGTGCCAGTCAGCTGGTACTGTGGACAGTGTACATTGCCTTTGTTACTGCTGCTTTTTTCACTCCTGATATTTTCAGAGGTGCATCAAGCATTTGCCACATTCACCTGGTAGACTGCATCAATCTAAACCAGATCTCCTCCACACCTGTCAGTTTTCTTATGACTTTGTGGTTAAATATTCCTCTGTAACCTCTTACATCTTCAGTGCCGGCAGCCTGGCTCTGCCATTATGATGTTGCAGCCTATCCTTGTATAGGTTCCTTTTGTCCCAAAAGGTTCACCATCTTCTAGTGTACCTGAATTTCTGTTCATCTCACCTGTGCATCAGTTCCAGATCCCTGCCTGTGTCCCAGGCCTTCCTGGAACTGGCGATGCTTCATAGACCACCAGCGTGGAGGTCCTGCTCTCATCTGCTTGGCCTCACCCAGTACATCTCTCCTACATTTCTCTCTGTGGTTCGTGATGACTACTTACTCTTTTCCTCCACATCCAGAAACCCATCCATGCATCTCATGATATGAAACATGTAAGTTTCCATGTAGCCCTTTCAAATGCCACAGACAAGCTATCTGTGTTAAAAGAGGATCTCATCACCTTATTTCAGTCCTTTAAGATCCTCTGCATCACAGGAGTGTTCTTTGTGCAAGAGGACACTGATAGTTTTGGAAGGTGCATTGCATCTAGGAGATCAGAGTGCTTTTTACCAGCTGAACATCCTGCTTCCCTGAGACATACAGCTTCCTCAGCAGCATAGGGAGGTTGGACTGTTCAACAGGTTTCCTGCAGGCCTCTCTGTTCAAGGAAGTTCCTGTGGTTGCAATTTGTACAGTTGACATTGAAGTGTAAAGGCTATGTGTTGAGTTAGAAGTTCAGAACTTGGTCTTTAACTGTGAATATCTCATTTTTTTGTAGATTCAGTTCTGTGTCTGCAAGTTAGAACTGCTTGAAATGTGCAGCCTGTACTGTCCATGTTTTTGTGGATGATGAACCAAGTGCAGCTGCAGGTCTTTTCAGCTTGGGCGTTGGAGGCTCATTTATGAACAAACTTTACTGCTCGAGAACAAATCCCAACATCTAGTGTAATATTACAGTCTGGCTGTTCTCAGACACTTTTCTCTGCAATATTTTAAAGTAGGATTGTTTTGGGTTTTTTTCCCTTTATTGCTTGTGGGTAAGATGTTCCAAAACTTTGCATGTGGAAGCAGTCCTAATGGACTTCAAGGGAACTGCATGCAGGAATAAAGACCTGTGAAGTTCAGGGGCATGTGCTCTGATCTGCAGAGAAGAGTTTTGTCATATCACTCCTTCTGTTCCTCCCCCATATTGTTTATGATCAGTTTTAAGTGTTGTGGGTAAAATTGACTTTAATCGGGATGAAATTCACCAGTTACTTTAAAAGACTGAAGCTTGGACTGAACATTTTGCCTGTAATGTAGTCTTTATTTAGGAGAAGTTCCAACTTTCTGTTTGTTTGTGTGAATGTCACCCCTTGCAAACAACACGTGCCTTTTCAATGCTCTTTCTGGAACTTTTAGTTAACAAATTCTAGCAACAGACCATTTGTTCTAAAAACATCCATGATAAGTATTGGGTTGTTGCCTTCTGTATAACTGCTTTTCTGCAAACTTTTGCCCTTGATAGACGGAGAATAAATATTTCATCAGTTTGCAACCCAGAAGACAGTCTATGACTATCAACCCTTTTACAAGAAAAAAAAAAGACTAACCAGAACCAACACAATTCGGTAGACAGTGGGCTGCTCTCTAGCAATTTTATTTGCTATCAACATTACATCAGAATTAATTAAATGCTGCTAGCTAGATGACTCAGGTTTTGCCAAATACATCTGTTTTTGTGTAGGAAAATGCAGAAGTTTAATGCTGAACCAAGTACCCTCATTCAGGGCGCCTGTCTACCACGTATTTCAGAAGTTACTGAAAGCTGTCTCCCCCTCTCAGAAGGTGCTTGGGATCTCACAGGAGCCAGCTGTAACCCTTAATTGCTTTTGCTAAAAGATTTATGCAAGTGGCGAGTAATGAGACTTGCTACCTAGCATCTTGGTCTTTCACATCTCAAGCAGCTGCCTGAAGCAGTGGCTGTAGAATGAGTCACTTTCTCCTGTCAAAACCTTGGAGTAAGTCCCTTTTTTGGGGCAGAAAAAGGGAGAGAAAGAAAAAAATAACTCTACAGTATAGCAGGAAGCTTGAATTTAAGTCCTTGTTTCAAATCATCTTTTGTCTGGAAGTTTCTTCCAAAACTTCCCATTATCTCTATTTCAACGTTTCGGTGCAGTAGCCCATCACAAAACCCACTATCCCCAAGCTCTGACTGCTTTTGTCTTGATATGAAGTTTTTACGCAGCAAATCCCACCGTACCAGACAACAAAGCTGTCCTTCCCAAGACCCTGACTCTTTCCATGTAACTCCAATCCAGTGCTTAGAGCTCCAACTGTGCTCATTATGTGTCTCACATTACATTGTTATGTTTTCCTCCTCGCCAGAATAGCCAGTATGCCAGCAAAAACCTTCTGTTGCTGAAAAAGAATAAAAAAGAGATGTTATGTGCATTTATGAGATCTTGGTTAGCTAAAGGTAAAAACACAGAGTCTCTCTGTGAACAGGGCAGGATCAAGCCAGCTATCCAGGTAGCAGCAGCGCCGAAGGTCTGCAGCACAGATGTTCATGCAGTGATCTCAGTTTTTTTACAGCATGCCCATAAAGTTTGCTCTGCCTCCTGTGTGATTCCCATTGACTCAGCTCTGAGGGTAATGGCCACATGTTGCATATTTGGTCTGGAGTGAAATGGCAGTGATGAAGGACCTGTGTCTGCCACTTTTACTCAGGCCACCAAAACAAATGCCTCCCAGCCACAGAAAGGATGAGTCTAGTGCTTGAATTCACACATACTCTGAAACAATAGATTTGTGGCAAAACAGGCATCTGTTTTAGTCATCACCAAGCTGAACTGTATATTTAAGAAAGGGGTTATCTCTTTTTTCAGCCCTGCTTAGAGTCTTTACTCCTGTCCAGCAACCTAAAGGCTCTTTGGTGGAAAATCTCAAAATATTAATTTTAAATTGCAGTGTAAAGGAATCCTCAATTCATATTTTGAATGTTTTACTTTTATTTGTTAAAATACATGAAGAACAGTAACCCAAGCAGTAGATTCAACTTAAAAATGATATGCACTAGTTTCAATAAAACAGCCAACCTGGACAACATTTAGCAGTACTGTTATGTTCAGAATTTTAACTTCAGCAGTGCTCTGTTTACAGTATTACATTATACGAAGTGTCTTGATTTTAGGAAAATAAAAGTGGCCCAGACTAATAATACAAGATTTAAAATCTAAAAATCATATTAAAAAAGTAGAAAACCTTCTTCACTTTGATCCACAAGTGTTTTTTGCTCTACAGAAACCACATGGCTCTGAGTTTCCGAAATATTATCCACGTTTCATCTCACCCCTCCAAGACTTTTGCCAGAATTTTTGGTTCTTTTTTTCTGAGAGGTACCTAATAATGTATCTGATAAGGCTTGAAAAAGTTGCAGGTTAGATATATGATGAAGTACTTGAAGCTCCTTGGAGGCCATCGTCGGAGGAAAAGTTTTTCAGAGGAAAATTGTTAACATATAGGACTTATATATATACAATTTAAAAAAAAAGGGCAAAAATGGCAGAATAACTGTTGCTGAACACTTGAGAATAAAACTTTGTATCAGAAAAAAAAAAGCATTTTTAATGGGTACCTATTTAATAATTAGTTCCTGCATAGAGCTATAGGGTATTTATTTAATTCCATCCCTCAGCCACCCAGGCTCACCAGATCTAATTCACTGAAGTTTGTGGGAATCTTGCCACAGACTTCAACTGACTTTGGTTGGGGCATTTTTTACTACAGCATCTGTATAATAATTTCTACTTCAGAAATGCACTAATCAAAATGTGTATACTTTTTGTCTTACCTGCAACAAAACTGAACTTGATGAACTTCAGATACAGAGGTGGCTGAGTTTTTGAAACATAATTCTGTGATTTACTAAAGCTGAATTCTTTCATAGACCTGTATGGATTTTGGCAAATCTTTCATCAAAATATTTTTTGCTTGACTCACAACATGTGTTGACAGTTTTGCTCTGGATTTGACCATTTTGTTCCAGATCTGCTCTTTCATTTTGACTTTGTTTCATGTACCTTTGTCGTTTCTCTTAGTTTATGCGACTTTGGTTTGGCATTATGATTTCATTTTAGCTGGAGATTGGAAAATTCCAGTTCTGAGACCGCGTTGACGTATGTGTTCATCATGAATGGAGTCCACATTGTTTTGATTGTTTCAATACAGCCTCATCAAGAGTGTATCCAAGTCAACTGCTGCTTGTGACTGAGGGCCTCTTTCTTTGATGTTCATCCCTCTAAAGCTCAAAATCAGAGTGCGCTTTTATAGAAGAAATATAGGAGTCAGCAACCTTCATAGTATGTAGCAGGACAGACCTTTGTCAGATGAAAGCGGAGAATTATTGTCTCTGCAAACGTTTCCTCTGCCCACCCCAAAACCTCTCCAACCAAACCCTCTGTTTCATGTCAGTTCGAGTAAGAGTGTTTCGCTAGGACAGGAGTGTTTGGTAATGCAAGGTTACTTGCTAGCAGTGTTCTTCCGTGGAGGACTTCAGAGCAGGGAAATAGAAAAAAGCCCCTGCTTTGGGAGGTCCTTACAGCATGAGCTGCCATGATTGCAGGCTAGGGCTCAGAAACATCAACGGTGCTCCACTTGTCTGGCAGCAGAAAGGATAAGGATTTTAGGCATAGCTCAAAAGCTGGCAGAAGAAGTATCGTCTTCGTTTTTGCTGCATGTGACTTAGTTTGGAAAACTTTGAATAGTTAGACAGTTCTGTCCTTCTCCACAGCAACCGTCGGTAGCTACATGTCCCAGCTATTTCCTGGATGAGGGGATTATTTCCAGCTTGATGTCAGGGACTGTATTACAGAAGATCTGTGGATTTTTGATCAGTTTGGGAATGACGACAGAATACTGAAGACAAAGGGCGTGGTGACACCCAGGGAACAGAATTGTTGATCTGAAGAAAAAGAACAAAAAAAAGTTTATCTTGGATGAAACACAATAGAGTGCTGAATAACGCCAGTGTCCTCCACCATTTCACAGTCCAGTGTCAGAATGGGTGAAATGCCTTTGGGCGGAGAAGCATCTTGAGGTCGTGGCACTGACCACAGTGTATACAAGGCTGTTGGCTCTGCTCGTGCCTCCTTGCCCTTCTGTGAAGGTGAAACTATGCAAAGGGCTTAAGCTGCCTTACCAAGGCAGCTACCACCAGATAACAATTCTCTAGCTTTTATTATTTTGCTAAGAAGATAGATCTCTGTGCTTCTCTCACATATGCAGTTTAGCAAGACCTACATAGCTGCAGAGATCTCCAGTAATATCTTGGACCAGGTGTAGGAGGAATAAATCCCTGGAGCTCTCTGCTGGATTTATAGCATCAAGCAAACATCACAGAGGCTGTGCACACTAACAGCTTGCAGCACGTTTCTTGGGGCACTGTGCTTCAGTTGCATGACAAAGGAATTTTTAGAAGACAATCAGGCCATGCTGGAAATGGAAAGAAGATCTCAGTAAGCTTGACAAAATCCTGTGCCTTAGACTTCACTAGTACCTCACCCTGAGAAGAAGGAGGAGGGGGAGGTGATGGTTGGGTGCAGCTTGATCTTTTAAATGCTGTGTAAAGCATGAACAGAGAGAACCTGATTTATCAGTCGACTGATGTATGTGGAGCAACTGTTGGGAGCCTCAGGAGATGGAGCTTCGGGAGGAGACACTTCTTTTTCCAAAGCAAGGGAACTTGCATTTATCTGAGTGACTCAAAACTGGGTTCCTGAAAAACAGTCCCTAAGTGCAAACATTGTGGACAGAGGGAGAGGGAAGAAAAGAAGACACAATTGAAGGCATTTTCCTTTCATTCCCTCACATCACTGAACGGGTCAGGTAACAAGGATGGGATTAGGAGCAAGAAGGTGAAGAAGATCCATCCCTTTAGGTGTTTAAGCACAGGAGAGATAAATTGGTTTTGCCCTTTATTACCTTTGGTCACTGCTGTGGGAACTGGGTACCACTCATGGGACATATGGGTAATTGTGTCTCCTTTCACACTAGGCAGGGAGAGCAAAGCAGCAAGAATTTTGCTGTCAGTTCCTGATATGAGTGACAATCTTGGCTTTCTTTGTTCTTTAATTGTTTTTTTTTGCAGTCAGGAAGCAAGGACTGTTGCTTCTATTTGGTGCTGGGATACAGATTTCATCAGGAAGATCTGACTGAAGAGGCTCGCTGATTCTTTGTCCTCTTTGGGAGTTTTATTATAAATAATGTGGAAAGAGAAATGCTTTTGTTATTGTTCTTTTGTGGATAGATTGACAGGTTGTAATTTGTTCACAGAACTACAGTTGTATGTGGGAAAACCAGGAGACAACATATCCTTTCTCCTTTAACCGTCTGACTTCAGAAGTTATGAAATAGCAAGTGGTTTTACTTAAGAATGTTTGTGTTCACAGAGCTAATAGAGCCACTGCCTCTGCTGTTTTGTTAGCTGGAGGAAAAGAACCTTGGGCAATGACATGAAGAGGATTCCTGACCTTTTTTTACGCTTTTAAGTTTTTTCTTACAAAGATGATGAACTAATAGCTTTTAAATTTACTTTTTTTAAGAATCCAATTAATTTTCTGTGATACTACACACATTTTTTAAGTGGAAAAGGATACTGCATTTAGATTTTAAAATTATTTTTCTTGTTACATTTGACTCATGTTTTGATGTCAAAACACAGTTTAGGTAAGTGGGGGGATACATGTGAAGTTATAGAGAATCTCTTATAGCTGGAGTATCAGATTTTGAATCCACCATATGCTACCACGTGCCCCATAAGTAATGAACAACACTCTGCACCCCCTGTCCAACTTTCTGCTTCCTGAAATGAGTGAATGAGTGGTACAGAGTCAGTGTAATAATAAGAGATTTCTGGCTCAGTAACCCAGAGCACCAATTTTTGGTTTTTTTATCTGTTCATACTCTTAGACTTGTCCAGTTTGGAAGGTTCTGCCAGTAATTTAAACTCCAGCAGGCATAACTCTTGGAGTCAGGGGAACATTTAAGACTGTCCTCTCTTCCAGAGTTGGTAGCAGGGAAGGGACAGACACCCAGAACAAACTTAACAAAGCAATGAAAAAATTAACATACAAAAACATGTAAAAATTAAACTAAGAACCTCTCTGCACAAGCGTCATGCCCTAAGTGTGCTGGAAGATGTCAAACCATTAATTCTGACTCTCTCAACATTACTGATACTTTGGAATAATTTATTTTGGCTGTTATTCACAGAAAGAATTCACTATTTCCAGGTTTTGTTCTGACTTCAAAGTATTTTTTGTTGTTTTGGCGGTTGGCAATGACTCAAAACAATTTCTTTTTCTATCTGTAGTACCTATGTTCTTCTAGGTTCTTAAGTACATACCTAAATATAAACACACAAGCAATATTTATGAGTGCAGAGAAACTGCTCAAGTTGTTCAAGTTAGACATATTTAAAAATTTTATGGAACTGGTTATACTGAAAATGTGTATGTATATAATTATTAATATACATAATTTTTAAAAAAAGCATTTTTTCCTCCAGAAAGTACACTCAGATGTCCTGAAATTATTATTAAACAGCACAGAACATATTAAAAACCCTATTTGGTAATCACAAAGTTAAGCCATGTCTAAAGGTGTGTAGTGTGATTTCCTTGAAATAATATTAAGTTTTAATATTACTCCATTATTTATTAGGGGACCCAATAAATGCTTACAAATATCTGAAGGGTGGGTGTCAGGAGGATGGGGCCAAACTCTTTTCAGTGGTGCCCAGCGACAGGACAAGGGGCAATGGGCACAAACTGAAGCAGAGGAAGTTCCTTCTGAACA
>Ga0065711_1027693_pt1 | contig 46704 bp, 24 predicted proteins | sample Hoacrofraction12_FD_59098 | JGI IMG/M metagenome (GOLD analysis project Ga0065711, IMG submission 59098) | Hoatzin crop microbial communities from Cojedes, Venezuela - Epithelial fraction 12 v2 (version 2) | ecosystem: Host-associated > Birds > Digestive system > Esophagus > Crop | place...
CAGTGTGATTTTTTTTTTTTTTTTTTTATTGGTGTTTCATCCTTTAGTTCTCTGGGCAAGACCAAACAGAATCCAGCCCAGTGTATGTTTACAGAACATTGCCTGTGGATGCTATTTTGTTAAGACTTTAGCTCATGTCTTAACCTCATGCACTACACATAGTCTCAGTAATTTCAAGACAACCATTTAATACATGATGTTAAAAGTGCATGTAGATCTTTGCAAACATAACCCTTGGGCTGCTGAGGCTCTTACCCCATGTTTTAAAAAGGACTTTGTAATAAGTACAGCTTAAAGAGAGGAGGAAACTAAAATTTCCACTCCAAATATGAAAAGACAAGGAAAAAAACCCATTGTATTTTTCTCTGCTGCCTTTGAGAAGGTAATTTATTAAATATGTTGAAGAATGTAGACACCTAGGGTCTGAACTTCATGACATTTATTTTTTGATTGTTCTTGCTCATGCTTTTTCTGCCAAGGTCTGAATTTTGGTGTTTCAAATTATGATCTTTTGGGGGTAATTTTTCTTTGCTCTTGGACAACGTTAAATGCATCAAAACAAGGTTTTAAATTACTAAATCAACGTGTGTAAATGCATCAGGAGTTTTTTTAGTCTTTTTTTCCCCTACCAGGTCAGATACTATAATAATATTAACTGCAAACCAGATCCAGGCCTCATTAAACTAATACAGCAGAATGATAATCAGAAAATGGCCAAGTAATGAACAAAACCCAGAAGTTTGAAAACTTATTAAGCGGTTGTGGCTAATGGGCGGGTTTTATAGCCAGGGCTTTTGTGTCTACAAAATGACCCTGATATTTTGCCAGCTGACATTATTTGTTAATTTGTGTTAAACTCAATTTTCGTAGAATAAAGAACACGAAGTAAAATAATGTCTCAGTGGTGTAGGAGGCAGCACTTAAAACTCATGCAATAAAAATCTACTTATATGTATAAAATCCTTGGCAAAAAGCATTAAACCCTTTGGAGAAATAAATGAGTAAAATAGTCTCTATAAAATATAAACAAACAATAAGATATGTGTAAGCAGTAAATGCTAGAAGGATATGAATGATTTTCTAGGTATTCAAAGACTCTTATGCTCCAATAAAATATAAAGTGTATAATAGATGAAATATGTCCATTCCGTAAGAAGAGTCAGAATAATTTAAAAAAAAAAAAAATTCTAGTGGCAATGTTTTAGCATTCAAAGGCTGTCAGCATTTTTCGTCTTGTAGAGATCTGTTTTGTGTCCAAACTCTGGATTTTTTTTCTTGCACTTATGTTCAGAGATTTTTAGCCGGGATTAAAGGGAGTGAGAGAAAAAAAGAAAAATACAAAATACGTTTATGCTCCGTAGAGTTTCACAAATACTTCAGCAAGCTTCCATTTTTATAGTGGTTTCAAGTATGACTTTTCTAACATGAAGTATAATCACAGGCATCTTTCAATTGCTGCGTGGTTATTACTGGAAGAGGCATCTGGAAAATGTCTTGCATTAGCTGTGGTTTTTGGCAGAGGCTATAAGCGAGCATGGTCAGTGTAATTAAACTGACAAGTGCTTGAGATCCTGTAGTTGTTTGCTGTATGTACTTTCCTTCAATAAATATTAGTATTTCTTCTGAGTCTCCTACTCTAGCTGGTGACCTAACAACATTTAAACATTAGTATAGCATGTAACATGGCAGCACTGGGGGGACAGCGTTTAGGACAAACTATTAGGAGCCTTCTTAACACCTATTTGTCTGAGAGACCATCTGCAATAGATGAGCAGCAATAGATTTCTTTGGGAAAAGCTCAGTCTGACAGAGAAGACAAAATACCCAACTCCAGCAGATTTCTCTTAGTGAGCAGTAAAAACCCTTTGCCAGAGAAAATCAGCCGGGAGCCCTGAACTTCCAGTGCTTTCAAAACTTTGTAGGTTTTTGGTGTGAATCCTTAATCTCTTTCTGATAAATGTCAGAATACCGCCTGTGAACTTGGAAGCAGAGCCCCTCAGGGTATCTGGGGGGTTGAGCCAGCCGCGCTGCAGATCTGGGGTGAATGCGGAACAATGAACGGTCTCTTGATCAGGTGATCGCTAACAAGAGCGAATGCTGAGCAGCGGCTTTCTAGCTGACTTTATTTGGTTTCAAGTTTGTGTTGCGTTTTATAACTTTGTGTACCTGTTCATCTAGACACCTCTTTATGTTGTAAACCATGGTGAGACTGGACCAATCCGATGCAACCGGTGCAAAGCTTATATGTGTCCCTTCATGCAGTTTATTGAAGGTGGAAGGAGATACCAGTGTGGATTTTGCAACTGTGTAAATGATGGTAAGTTGTTTTTCTCTGGTCCGTGATTCATACAAATTCCGTAAAACTAAAAAGAAACTATATCACTAAAATGATTTTCTGGACTTGCTGACTTGGTGAGAAAATAGTTTAGTGAGATGCAGTGACTAGATCTATTTGCTAAATAAAAAAAAGTACTACACAAGAAAGCAGAAACATTTGTTCAGTACAGTTTAAAAAAATAAATGTATGAAAAATGATGCTGACTCGTGAAGTCCTGTCTGATAACGATCAAACTTTATTTAAAAATATTATGTCAACATAGGATATAAAGCCTCTTCCATTGCTAACTGAAAGCAACTTTTGTGTGGAAAAAAATAATTTCTTTGAGAAATCTAAATGTCCAGAAAAACCTAAATATTTAGAACCATGTTAGCCTAGTTCTGTCCATGACTGTGGATGCAGTGGTTAAATAACCTATTAATCTTGCTGTGACAAGTGTTGGTTTTCACAGAAGATACCATGCCATATTTGTTCAAGTGTGCTGCATGTGACTCATAACTGTTCTTGTGCTCTTGGCTAAATCCCAAATCTTTGCCAGAACTAGCCTTTCTAGACATTTGTATCAAGTTGGATTTCCTCAGCTGGATCACAGCGGTATAGTGCTTTCCCTAATACAGTAATCTTTTCAACTCTGAAATGTGAACCTTGACAGACTGCTTCCAGCTTCTTTTCTGCCTGACACTCAAATGTTTGTGCAAGCGTAGCAGATAACAAATTTCATGGTTTGTTAGCAATTTGAACTCTCATAAAGAGAAATTTAAATGCATCGTGAACATTTTAAGAGATTTAAATTGCAGTGTCATTTTTAAGTTATCCATTGTATTACTACAGTGTCTTTTATCCAAGTCAGAAAGCACTTAAAAAAAAAAAAAACAAATACCCTTAATGAGAACTAAAATTGGCCAACAAGCTATGTGCATATTCCCCCCGCTCACACTCACATACACTTTTTACAGGCAAAAATGTGAAAAATAAGCATCCTAAATATATATTGATTGAGGAAAGAGGAGCTTAAATCCGGAGATGACTCTTCCCCAGTGTGACTCTAACTGTTAGACCAGCTGTGTATAAATTGTTGGTGGCAAACCCACTTGATTTCTTAGTGTTTTGGAGTTCTGCACCTTTTAGCTGTAGCTGCAGAAGGTTCCCAGTGTAATGTACCCAATGCACTTTGCTGCCCAGTAGGCCAGGGCTGTCAGCCTTGTAGAGCCATTGCCAGTGGAGTGGTATGTTTGGATAAAGCAGTACAGGCTTTAGGAAAAGTGCTGGTTTAACTGCTGTCCCTGTGCAGAGCTCTGGCTCGGTGATTTGAATTAAGCTGAGAGCAGACTGTGTCTACTAACAAAGCAGTCACTCTTCAGTCTGCATCCTGAGGGTGGCAGGCTGTGGCCTGTGGAAGTGGCCTGGGTCGCCTGCTCAAGCCTAACAGTGTAGAGGTGGGAGCATATGGACATTTATAGGGGAATATGCCCTGTCCTCTAAATACAGAAGGAGCTAACATTACTAGAACGTTGTGGGGGTTTTTCAACCCAGTGTCGGGGTAGGGGAAAAATTACTACCTGAAGAAGTGTTTAAACTCTTCCCTTGATCAGTAACAGAGGAGCCTACATTAGTACATTGTATCTGTTGAAAGAAATTGTTGGGTTGTTCCCCTCCTCCGCAAAGTATAAATGTTTTTTTCCTGTTCTTGTGTTGGCTTTTAGTCCCTCCGTTCTTCTTTCAACATCTGGACCACATTGGCCGACGGGTTGACCACTATGAAAGGCCTGAGCTATCTCTGGGATCTTATGAATATGTTGCTACCTTGGATTATTGCCGAGTGAGTATTTCCAGTATGTAAACTAATTTAAAATTTTATGTCAAAACAAACAAAGTCCTTTAAATATCTACAGTAGAATAAATGCACTTGTAAGCTGAATATCAGAGTCTAGGAACATTCTAGAAAATGTAGATAGATGCAGAGAGTTCAAGCTTATAATATTATGTTTTGTTCTGTTGTGCTGCAGAGTATGAGACTAGCAAGTAAGAATAAGAAATAGCACAGCAAAGTCATGGATCACCAGTCTTTAACTGGGGTGTTTGTGCTGGCTAGCATGTTGCACTGTTTAGAGGATACAACTGAAATTCTGATGCACTGTTGGATTTTAGTGTGTGTCTTCTGTGGATTTGGAAGACAGACACATGCCTAAATTGCCTTCCCAGTATTGAAAACCTTAGCAAATTTGACCTTGTAATCTTTTCCTGGCAAGAGTAGTTTTAGTATCATGGCCAGTAAGTTACAATGGAATGAGTTCTCTCTCCTAATATTAACTCACTGAAGAACTCAATCCAAAGCCCACTCAAGTCACTCTAAGTATTTGTAGTTGCTTTTGTTAGAGAACTGTATTTGATACTTTTCAAAGCATAAATTACTTATACTTTCCAGCATTTTACAAAACTGCAAGTGTGACTTCATCTGTCCCCAGTATGGACGCATTTTTCTTGTCTTGCTGAAATCAGGCAGAATTTGCTTCCTGTCAGTGGAATTGAGGTCATGATAAGGTTAGGAAAGGCAACTGAATCCTACAAAATCTTGAAGCAGATGCAAGTAACTTCCTCAGACCATCAAATTATTGCTGGTATGAAGAAAATGAACTGGTTTAATTCTGTTTTCTTCACTAGGGTACTGCTCCAAAATCCAGTGAAATCCCTGAGACGACCTGTATAGATGTTATTGAAATCTGGATTAAGTCCTAGAACAAGAGAGACTTGTAGTGAGGCATTACAGAAATACAGTGCAGGATCCTCAGTGTACATCCAGTGTAGCTCTGTCAAATTTGGTTAATCTTTGCTAATTTCTGGCAGCTAAACTTCTGAAAACTCATGTGTGCTGAATGGCTCTGTGCCATTTTCACAGTTCTTTTTCTCTGCTCCAGAGTGTAACCCTATGTGATGCAGTCGTCATCACAAGGCATCTTTCAGTGCAGTGGCTTTTGCACTAAAGCTTAAATGAGGGAATTTCCTTGATAAGCCATCCAGTACGGTCTGTCTGCTTGTTGCAAAGACCCGTGTATAGACTTACTAGAATGTTACAGAAAAGAAATCTCATGCAAAATTAAAACTTATGCTGGAAATGCTAAGTCATTTTATACAGAAGTTAACATTATTTTATAATTTCATTTTTCATTTTGCTCCAAGTTGCAAAGGTTTAGTTCTTTCATAAATCCAGTTTGAGACTAGAACTGAAAAGTCATTTCCTTTTGTGCTTATCAAATAACAAGGATGAACAGCACAAAAAATGTTAACAAATAACAGCTGGTTTGCATTATTGCACTCCTACAAAGCGGATGTGGCAAGAGCACAAGTCCTCATTTCTGCTGTATATTTGTCAGAAATTACACAGGGATCCTTTACAAATGGTGATGCGATATGAGAGTTTAGAAGTAGTGTTTGATACAGTTTTTGACACTAGAATCTATTACAGTAAACAGAACAGCTTTTAAAAACGCTGCTTGGTTTTAGTTCGTAGGAATCAATCCTGATTTACATGATTCAAATGAAGTGATATCAAGGGTATAAAGTTTAGTTTGAAGTGTGCCAGGGACTATGGATAAGTCATAATTCAAGGATTAGATTATTTTTTTTCTTAAGTGGAGTTTTCTGAGGTTTAGTTGAACAAGTATAATTTGGTTAAGTGGTCAGAACTCTGTATATGAAGGCAGTGAAACAGTATAATGGAAAAGCTGTCCTGGATTTGACACTAAGTAATGACCACTGCTCATCTTAATGGGAGTTAGGGAAAGTGATTGTAGGGAGTACGATGATCACTGTAGCTATGTTCGCTTTGTATGATCGTCTTCCTGGGTACTTTTCTAAGCATTACATTGCTTTATTTGGAAACAATAACCGTTCATCTTAATTCTCCTTACTTACAGAAACTTGTGTCAGTAGCGCGTGTCATGATTTGTAGGCCGCTTACATTATGAGAGGAATTCCCAAAGGAACCCGTACCAGCCCAAGTCATTGCTGTGTATGCAGCAGTTCCGTACACTGGATGTTCCGCTCTCATGCTTTGATTATCTTACAGAAAGTCATCTTATTCCTGAAAGTATGGTTCAGCTGTCCAGAACGCATTGGAGCATGAGACAGCAAGACAGACAGACAGGATGCAGATGCTCACCGCTTAGTACTGCTAAGAACTGAGATATTTTCATTCTGGTTCAGTACCTAAGTTGTATTTTTTGTTTCCAGATTGGTTAGAAATAACAGAGGCAAATGCAAACAAAAACTGAATTTAAGCATTCACATTAACAAAATGGTATTGTATATTGATATAGGGAATGCAAAAACAGTATGGGTACAGAAAAAAGCCAAAAGGCAAATTTGTTTAAACACTTGAATTCCAGCAGCAAATGTTTGTGTTTCATCATATCTAATAAACTGTTACCTGTTACATATTTTATTCTATTACGATGCTATTTTCCAGTAATAATGTTTTATTCCAGGGGTGGACTTTACCCAGTACCTGTCAGCTGTCTGCAACAGTTACTGTTTATCATCCATAGCATTTTTCAAACAACTGAATGCTGTATTTAGATTGCCTTATGGTAACACCTGTAAATTTTTCAACATTAACAGCACTGTCTAATTTTCCCTGTGAACGGTCATTTTTCTTGTAGAACAACAAGCCTCCAAAGCCACCTGCTTATATCTTCATGATTGATGTATCGTACAGAAACATAAACAGTGGCCTCGTTAAACTCATATGTGATGAACTGAAGACTCTGCTAGATAAACTCCCAAGGTAAAGAAACACAAATGTGCTTTGCTTATCTCGCTACACTGTAGTTTTCGTGCAGCTTTGCGTGTTGAGAGGTAAAAAAAAGCTACAGAAAATGTCAAAATTTACAGTATGGGCATTTTTGGGGCGATAGTGACCAAATGATAATTTTAACACTGCTGGCAGTTCTTAAACTTTTGATGTCTGGGCTTACTCTATGAATGGAAAGAATCTGTCATACTCATTGCACATGTAGCTTGCGTTCTTTTCCTTTCTTGTAGTGAACTCTAGTGGTATTATCTGTTAAGTCCCAGCTTGTAGTTTTGATTTTACTTGCTGTAGTTCTGTTTACTGCAATGTTGCTTTTCTCATTAAATTAAACAGGGAAATACCAAAACCAGACTATTCGGGAATGGCAAGTCTCTCTAAAGCCATAGTGTTGATGGCTTGTATCTTTAGCTCTTACTGTTAATTAGCAAAACTTCTAACACTTCTTGCTGTGCTGAGAGACTTTTCTGTCCTGGTGTGTATCTGAGAAGAGAACAAATCTTGCAGGCGACAAACATTTTATTAAATAGAGCACATTTGCTTTGTGAGCATTAAGCACGTAGTAGCAGTATTACTACTGATCAATATTAATGACAGTATATTATTTTATTGTAGTTTAGTATAGTTTTAAGTATAGTATATTAGTATAGTTCTCATTAAAAGTCTAAATAATGCAGACATACAGAGTTAAATGAGAGCAGTGAAAGACTGAGAAATGAAGTAGACAAGACGTTTCTCAGTGAAGGTATATAAAAGCATTGAAGAACATGTAGAAAGAAAATGCGTTCCAAATAACAGTACCTGCAGAGGGAGAACAGACTTAAGAAATGGAGAGAACAAAGTGAGGAAGAGTGGGAGATGAGATCCTTGAGGTAATCTGGGATATGTTAAAAATCTTTTATTGTATGTCCTTCTGGGATCTCTGTGCATGAAAGAAATTCCAGTCCAGGATGGGGGGTTAGTTTGTCAGATGCCCATGTAAGGCCATCTCTCAAGTACTTTGTCGATGAAGATTACACTGGAGACACAAGCGTTTGATATTATCCTGAACATATCTCAGAGCTTTCCATCAGGATTGGCCATGACTCTGCAGATAATAAAAGGCATGAGTGTAGTAACAAAAAGCAGTTGGCAGTTTAGAAACACCTGGGCTCGAATAAGGAAAGTTGAGGAAAAATGAAAGCAAGTGTATCGGCATCACAAAAAGACACATTAATTCTTCTCCTCACCAGCACTCTGCAGAGATCTGCTAAGTAATTTGTTTGCAGGGCCAAAGTTTTCATGTCCACTGAAAAAAAGCAATTAAAAAAAATATAAATGGGCAGGCCCTTCAGTTTCTTCAAAGACTTGTCTGTTGTCTTTAAACAATACTAACTTAAAAAAATCCCTAAGGCATTCCACCAAAATTTGTGGTGAAACTTATTTTGGTGCTGAGACGCAAAGGTCACTGCATGTTCATTTTCTGTTGCTGGACAAAGACACCTGCAAAAATGCTCTGCTGTTACCACGTGAGGTGAAAGCCCTGTGCTGGGAATTCACCCTGTGCTCCTGTCTCTAAGAGGGAAGACTTGGGGTAGCAAAGCAATCTGTGTCACAAAAGGGCTGTCGGTGTAAAGGCCTGGGCCAGGTAAGCCTGTGAAAGTGGCTGTGAAGTGAGACGTTAGAGGTAGCAAAGAAAGGATTGAGGTGGGTGTCTCAAGACCTGGTGTCAAGAACTCGGTGTTTTTGTAGACTTGCAGCATGGCAGAAAACACGTTATTTGCTTGCTTGAAATTTTAGAGTCACTGCTACTAATGGCAGAGTGGGCTACTGCTTGTAGGAAGTTACCTCTACAAAAACAGGGGCTGAGCAGCAGTTTGCTAGCTTTGGTTGGCCTGGGATCTTACGTGCAATAATGAGGAAATTCTGCAATGTGTTTTCTGTCTGATACAGAGCTATGGAGGATCTAACACTTTTGCTGCTTAAAAGTAGTCTTGCTGAAGCAGAAGTTTCACCCACCAAAGTCACCAGACGTTATTCAAGCCTAGCTGCTATTCTTACTAGGCATCAATCGTTAGTGTCACTGAATTACAATGTGTTCTAAATAAAGCTAATTTTCTGATCGTATCTTATGACTAATCATCCTGTTCTCTTTTCCATGTTTTGAGGACAACATGGCTTGTTCTTTATCTTAGGGACTTTTGACTGCTTGGCTAGGATGCACAGCTGATAGGGTTGATGTAAATACGCATGTTTAAAAAAGCAAATAATACAGCAGTTGAATTTATCAGGCTTTTTTAATTTGACCAAAGGCAAAGATTGAGACCTTTACATCTGCTTGGTGGTTGTTTGCTTTGTTGCTCCCAGGACAGATAATGATCTGAAAGCAGCCTTGCATTTCAAAGGAATGCTTTTATTGCAAGGTCGGAATTTCAGAATTATAACCAGTTGGGTTTGGTTTTCTTACAGAGAAGAGCAAGAAGAATCCTCAGCGATTCAAGTTGGTTTTGTCACTTATAACAAGGTCCTCCACTTCTTTAATGTAAAAAGCAGCTTAGCTCAGCCTCAGATGATGGTGGTCTCAGATGTTGGAGAAGTTTTCGTTCCTTTGCTGGATGGTTTCCTTGTGAACTTTCAGGAATCACGATCTGTGGTTATCAAGTAAAGTATAATTATTACATATGTGAATAAGATCTGAACGTTTATGATATACATTATGCCTTTTAGTCAGTTGTGTTATTGGGTTTTGAGGGGTACATATATTTATTGAAATACTTTAGAAACCAGCAGAGGTGTCTAGTGTTATATTTCTACCCCTGAGGAAGGAAAAAGTGGTATCACCAACCCCCCAGTGCTGAATTTGAAAGCATATTTAGGCCAGGTGTAAACCATGCATCTTCTGCTGTGCTGCTTTAAAAATGGGGGGGTGGGGGGGTGTTGCAGCAGCTGTGTGCCATGTTGCACGTTTTTCCTCTTGTGATGTGTATGATGCACGCCTGGATATGATCTAAGGACTCTTAAGTCCTTACAGCACACTAGAACTCCGTAATTTTTAGCTATTTTTTATTTATTGCATGTTCCTTTGTGTTACCAGCTTTGAAATAAGGCATCTCATAGAATTTAAAAAAATCATATTTTGTTTTATTCTCTTTGGAATCCTAAGAATTTGACCAATCAAAACTCATTTTTTTAAAATCTAAATTTGCACGGAAAACATCTTCTGTGTGAAGACTTGGTATATTACAAGGTATGTTGGGGATTATCCCGAATACGCCAGCGGGGTGAGACACTGCTCCTTTCATCTTTCGTAGCTTGTTGGACCAGATTCCAGAGATGTTTGCAGACACCAACGAGAGTGAGACCATCTTTGCTCCTGTTATCCAGGCTGGCATGGAGGCACTAAAGGTTAGAATGTTCCTCTCTAATGAGAATAAAACTTGATAAGCTGCAGAAATTCGGTTTGCTAAAAGCCAGTCCCAAGTCCTCCTATGAATTACAATGGGAAATTAGAAAAAAAGTCACTGATTGTTTCCAGCACGAATGTTCTGTTATTCTAACAGCACTTTTGAACTGCTTTAGTCAAAATGAGAACCCTGGCAAGCAATAACGTCTGTTTCCAGGTTTTGCTTATTGAGGGAAACCAATCCCTAGAGTCTATTCTACGTAGAACGGATGTTTAGGAGAAGATGAGGAGCAGGAGTCCGTTTCTCATTCAGCATTTGAGGGAAATAAAAAAGTGTTTAGTTACTGCAACAGAACTAGTAGATACTCTGGAAGATACCCAATCCCTGCACGTGTGAAGGGCAGGAAAAGAGTCAGTCTAATATTGGATTTTGCCCAGCCTATTCTGCTTCTGCCAACTTCTTGTGCAAAATGATATATTTATGACTGAATTGGGTAGGGGGTTTCTGCTTAACTGACAAGTTCTCACAGCTTGAATACAGCTGAAAATGAATCCACAGGTCAAGATGCATCCCCAGCTGCTTTCTGTACGTCTGGGACATCCCCTAAAGTGGTGACATTTCCATGGAGCCCTGCCAGTTAAAAGAATGCCACCATGGTTCACCACAAGATTTGTAGGGGCAGAAAACAGCCAGTGGTGTTTTAAAATAGTTGATTTATCTGCGAGCTGTGTATAAGTAAAGCATGAACTTTGAGTAGATGCATTTGTTGAACTAAAAATAGACAACATTTCTCAGATCTGTTTATTAAATATTTGATTAATACCTGTTTTCTTGTTATTTATTCATACTGCCAAAAGGTGTGTGTGCAAAACATGTTTGGTTACTGCTTCCGTCAGAATGCTTTTCACAAATACTCGACTTCTACAAAACAAACTGAAGGGCCATAATTGTAAATTTCCTTTGATGTTGGCTATAAAAGAAAGCAGCTCTTGATGAAGCTTTTTATTTAGCTCAGTCTTTTAAAGTTGTAATTTGTAAGGATTTTCACTGTGAATTATTAACATGCATATACCTGTGCTCAAGAAAACAATTCTTGTCTAAAAAAGACTAAAATGGATTGTGTTCCTATTTGAGATTAATTTTAATACACTTCTAGAAATAATATATATACACATTTTAGAAAATTTGTCAAAAGCAATGTCAGTAACTCCTGATGCGTATCATGACAAATGGGTATTTGGTATGTCTTTCAGTCTTCAGCAGAATGCTGCTTAAAAGGAATTGAAGAAATTGGCTTTTGTGATTAAAGGTATCTGTGCTTGAAATATTAAGGGTGAAATTTCAGGTCTGTTAAAAGTAAGATACTGTCTTCAACTGCAAGTCTGCCATAGCAAAGAGATTTCTAGTTTTCCCAGAAGAATGACATAGCTTTTTTTGAAATGTTGGGTATCTTTATCTTCTGAACATCTTAAGACCTGGAGGAGAACGTACCAGAGCCAATTTGTGGTCTGGAGTCGTGGGTATTGCAGTTTTAACCTGGATGTGCGGTTAAGTCTGTAGCAGGAAAAGGACAAATCCCTCTTTCCTCCTTCCTTCCCTTTGCCTTCACCCAACTTCTTCAATACCTGATGACATCAGAATTGCTAATCGGTTTTCATTTCACTTTGCTGTAACTTTTGGATGGCCCTGAGGTGGTCAGGCAGCTGGACTAGATGATCGTTGTAGATCCCTTCCAGCTGAAATAGTCTGTTCCATTCTGTTCATTCCCATTAGCTGTCTTAGTAGTAACAGTAGGTGATAAACTGCATTTTCTAAATTTTGGTGGAAAAGCTTGTTAGTAGTACAAAGATGCCTGCAGTTCTGCTCCCGTTGTAACTGTCATCTTTAGAATTCAGGGTTTTCTGTTAGTAGTTTGTCATCTCAGTAAATACCATGTTCTCATTAGACTTCTAAATAAGAAGAGACAACTTGAATAAAACTGGCAGTTACTTCATTTCTTAGCGACAAAAGGAAATGTTCATCACGAGTTTTGGCACTCCTGCATTTTAGTGTAGATTTGAATGGGGAATATAGCACAGGACTGCAATCATCGCTCATCTATAAAAATGTAGTGAACACTGGTGTGCCTGAACTGAAAGTAGTAATTTTTTCTGTTAAATGACATTTTTTTTTCCATTTTATCTAATCTAGTATTTGTACTTTGATACTTGCTTGTTGCATAATGCTTGTATCCAATTAGAAAGTCTCCAAGAGAGGTACTCCTAGTTTGCCCATCGAGATTTTAGATTCCTGTGTAGAAATTACTGTAACAATGCATCAGCCAAGATTTCTGTGTGCTAGACCAAGTTACTTACTGACATAAATTTGTTCCGGGACTTACTTCCATCAAGTTTTGAGTCTCTAAATTAGTTCTTCAGCTCTGAGGAACTGCAGAAAGTTTACACTGTTCTCTGAGAGATCACAGTGTGTGAAAATTAGGCTTGTTTATCTCGGTAGTAATAAGTATGCCAATATGGTGTCTCTGAAACAGGCTGCAGAACGTGCTGGAAAATTGTTTATCTTCCATTCTTCATTGCCAACTGCGGAAGCACCAGGGAAGCTGAGAAACAGAGATGACAAAAAACTACTCAATACAGATAAAGAAAAGGTATTTTCTACTCTGAGTTAACAAGGGACTGCTATTACGCTGAATTTCTCTAATAGAGCCTTGCTCTTTTTTCATTTTTTCTCTTTTACAAAGATGCATTGTTTAAATATGTAATATTCCCATTCTCGCTGTGCCCTGATTATGTAGGTATACGGATAGTTCCATAGAGCAGCCCTTCCCATCAAAAACAGAAACCCCCCAGCAGCAAATAACTCCACCCGCGGAGAGCCTTTGCTCCCTGCCTGTTCAGTGATGCAGCTCTCTACGAACATGTGCGGAGCTGGTTCCCTGCATACCGGTGTACGGGCAGGGCCAACGTGTTGTTAATCGAGTCCATGCCTCACTCAAAACTTCCACGTCAGCTTTCTTCAAGTGGGCATTTGGATTGTGGTTGGCTACCGACGGTATGTAATGTTATGACACTTGTATTTTTTAATTCTGTGCAGACGCTTTTCCAGCCCCAGGTGAATTCTTACGAGGCCTTAGCCAGGGATTGTGTGGCTAGTGGCTGCTGTGTGAATTTGTTCCTCTTCCCAAATCAGTACGTGGACGTAGCATCCATGGGTCTTGTCACCATGTACACTGGAGGAACATTGTACAAGTACAGCAATTTCCAGGTAAGCGATGTAGGTTTCCTGCCTTTCAGACAGTAACACCTGGGGATTGGTTGTTTTTCTCTTCAACGTGCGCGTCTACTTTAACATAAAAGCAGAGTGACTCTAGAAAACTTACTTACAAACTTCAGGGCATAAAATTCAAACTTAGAAATGACAGATCAGGCTCAAATATATGTCTTGAAACAATAATGAGCTGATTGGTATCTTAAAATTACAGCCCTGCTTAGATATGGTGGCATCTGAGCAGCGAAGTCATTTACTCCTGTATATACAGATAAAATGCTTATGATGAAGACACACACTCCCCCCAGAAAAGAAGCTGTAACAATACTTGTTTGTTTAAAATTTCATGAGAATCTCTCTGGGGAGTAGGGGACTTTCTCTGTGTCGGGAGCTGCCCTGCAAAAGCATTTTTTGCAAAGTCAGCAAGGCTCCTCGGTAATTCTTGAGGCTGTGCCATAACGTTCTAGCTCGGCTGCGAGGCGGAGCGCAAGAAGGGGTGTTACTGGGGTTGATTTGATTGAATGGAAACTCTGGTTGTCCGTGCCTAGTGATGAGCTGGTGGGCACAGCATATGCATGTTTCTGTTAACAAGAAAAAAAGCAGTCAACGTTGTTTATCTCTGTTTAAAGGAAACAAGAGATGTTAAATGTGAAAAGAACAGGTTTCATGTCGGAGGGGGGGTCCCAGGGAGGGGGGAGGGTTGGCTTTCTGCTCTGTTGCTGCCTCCCGGTGGTGAACTGCCGCATTTGCTTTTGCTCTGCGCTCCCAGCTCGCTGCTGACAGCCCGCAGTTCCTGCGTGACCTCCGGAAGGACGTGGAAAAGCAGACCGGCTTTGATGCAATCATGAGGGTTCGGACAAGTACAGGTAATGGTACCCGCTGAGAATGAAAATAAACACGAATGCATATGACAGTACACAATTTAAAATAATATGCTGCTGTACAGATCACTTGTAAAATCAGGCTAACTGTTTTACCTTCATTATGCACCTCTTGAAAACTGGATAGGCCGATGAAATGCATGAAGATGTCCTTCCTGTATATGCCTCCATAACTATTAATTTTCAGGTACGAGTAAGGCTTCTGATCATTATGCACGCATCTTAGATTGCAAGCAAGTTGTGTAAAGAAGTGTTGCTGCTGGACACTTACACGTTCCTTCTTCTTCATACTTCAAATGACATTACCGTGTCTACTTTCCAAGCATTCATTCTTACCTCAAATGCAAGTGTTTGAGAATCACACAGAGTAGCCAAGCCAACAGCACAAAGGTTCTGGGTGGTCTCAGGGCGACAGCGCAGCTTCACGGCCCATCAGCTTTTCCCTCTCGCCCAACTGTCAAAAAGTGCCATCGGCAAGGACAGTTCCTGGGGCCCCCTGAGGCTGCAAATCCCCAAGGGAAAACGGTTCCTATAAGCAAAATTGACCATGAAAAGAGAGTCACAAAATAATGTCAAACTTATTTGTCATTTTTAAATAAAAGGATATGTTTGTTTTGTTCTAATCTGGCTGTAGGCTTTAGGGCTACGGACTTCTTTGGTGCCATTTACATGAACAACACCACGGATGTTGAGATGGCAGCAGTTGACTGCGACAAGGCAGTGACAGTGGAGTTCAAACATGACGACAAACTGAATGAAGACAGTGGAGCCTTAATTCAGGTAAAAAAAAAACTTCTTTACATGTAACGTCACGAAATCGTGACCAACAACTTCTGCAGCTGTAACAGGAAATGTGGTGTAGGACTGATGGGAGCAAGGCACAGCGTGCGCAGATTCTGCTGACATAACACCACTAATATAATAAGGTTTTAATAAACTAGCCAAAGATTGCATCTTACCTCAACAGCACAAATGTGTGTTTGGGAGGCAGTGAGGCATGGAGGAGGCATGGCCCTCACGACCATTAGTGTGTTCAACTACTGCTATACTGCACGTTCTACTTGGGGTACCAGAGTGCTTTTGAAACACTCACTGAGACCTCATTAGCTATTATTTTTTTCCATTTTTACTAAATAAGTGTATTTGGAGTACAAGCTTCATTACTACTTGTATGGAAACCGTTACTGCTGTGGCATTCCTTGTGACCTCTCTGCTCAAGAGCAGTTCTCTATTGCTAAACATGACGTCCAACCCTGCGGGCTGCTCAGGACCCACCAGCAATGGGACCTGTGCAATGAAAGTTCTGGCCTGCAAGCTGCCAGCTGGCTGCCCTGCTCCCTCAGGCTCTGGGGATCGAGCGCTAGCAGTCAGCCCCACAGCACTCGCCTGCCGGCATCATGATGTGCCCTGCGAATTAGGATGGGACTGGTAGCACCTTCTCTCCCAAGCAGAGCGGTTCCAGTCCGAGAGGGGAGGGGAGAGGAGAGCCCTCCACACTCCCCTGCTCAGCTAGGCAAGCTCAGGTCTGATGGGCCACCATAGGGCCATGCGCACAGGAGTTCTGCCCAGTCTGTCAGGAGCTTTGTTCCTACCGTGACCATGCCAGGCTGTTCCAGAGCCAAGTACAGCTTTGCTTCCCGCCTTAGTCCATGACATGGGACTTCAGTAGCAGTTCCTGGAAATGCCACTTAGGCAGTAACTGGTATTTCTCTGCCTAAACTGCCAACAGACTGACTCGTGGTAGACCTTTTGTTAGGAATAGGAGTATCCCACCCATGATCAGATAATGGGAGGTCCTTTTTTACTATCCTAGATGTTCCAGTACTTCTCAGGAAGCTTTTCATCTCTTGTATGGCATCTTTTCAAATACACTTATTTGAACTGTTCAAATATTACACAATTAGGAAGTATGATTTATAATCAGCAGTCTCTTGTTTTCAGATGATATCATCAGTGTCTAGCAAATGATAGTAATAAGCCTTTCAGTCAGTCATTATTTTTTATAATTTTAAGATTCATAACTTTTACAATGTCTAATATACTTCCATAAATAATACAGGTTCGTTGGTCCTATAGATGACAGAAGCACTGAGGCAGCACTGCAGGGCTAGGCTGTCTTCAGAAGTAGTTCTGTGCCTTCTACACACAAAGGAGGTGGCTCTTGAATAACAGAAGCTTTTTGTTTTAAAATAAAAATAAAAGCTAATTTGCTCCTGTGTTGCAGTGTGCTGTGCTTTACACATCAATAAGCGGGCAAAGACGACTTCGCATACACAATATAGGTTTAAACTGTAGCTCCCAGTTAGCTGATGTCTACAAGACTTGTGAGACCGATGCACTTATCAACTTCTTTGCGAAGTCAGGTAAAGTTGTAACAGACCAATTTTGTTTCCTTTTTTTATTTTGGGATGGAAGTTGGCGAGATTACCTAGTGGGAAGTCATGTTTTGTAACTTCCTGCTCCAAGCCTGAGCAACTTTTGAAGTATTATAAAATTGAAAAGACAAATAGATTACATATTTTAGACACTGCCATAGAAGTAATGCTTGTGAAGGTAGCTAGAAACTTGTAATGAACAAAACCGTATAGGCACAGCAGTAGAAGTGGACATCCTATCAGTGTTGGAGGTTTGGTGGGGTTTTTTGGGGGCAAAGATGAGTAAACATCCTCCAGATGCTGTCTGTAAGAGACTAAAAAGCAGCCATAGACCTCAGGTTAGTAAACACTAGAAGCTAGCAGAATATAGATACTTTAAAAGTACGTCCCCATCTTTCGCAAGCTCTTTTATTCTTCTGTATTTGTAGCTTTTAAAGCCCTTCTAAGCCACCCCCTGAAGACCGTCAGAGAGATCCTGGTGACTCAGACAGCCCACATGCTGGCGTGTTACCGGAAGAACTGTGCCAGCCCCTCGGCAGTAAGCCAGGTAAAACCCAGTGGAACTCAGCCCTCCCCCAGGCAGGCTTTGCAGGAGATGAGCGACCACGCCTGCAGCATCAGCACTGCCAGAAAGGAAAATTTTAGGACAGACTTTTCTTTCAGATATAATTAGTGACAGGTGGGATTCAATGGTAGCAATTACAACACACGGAGGCTGTTGTTCCGGAACAAATGGCAGTGCCGTTGAGGGAACTGATGATCATATTCACACAAAGGCGCTTAGACAGCCTTTTCTTCCTGCTGGAATTATGTGCTGACTCACAAAGCTTTCATTTTTTCTTCTTACGCTGTTAAATATTTTAGTATTCTAATTTTTGACAACTAAGACTGTTTTGTCAAGAAATTAAAATAACATTTTATCTTAGTGAACAATCTGAATTTGCATGTAAGTCTCTCAAGTGTCCTGGAGCAATAAATACCTGATGTCTAGATGGGAGCCGAACTCCAGGGGAAGGGGGTGAATCTATGGTGGTTAAGGTCACAGTCTGTTAACTCCTTTATTTACCAAAGGGTAGTAAGAAGCTGTAGGGACCTGATTCCTTACATTCCCCACTACTTGAAAATTCTTCCAACTTAAGACATCTCTATTATTTTCAGCCCATTCTTTTATATATCCAGAACATTTGGGGACGTCTAACTGAACCAGCAGGAAGGTGTTTTCAAATCCTTTCAGCAACTATTTCTGACAAAAAGCTTTCTCTGTTTCAAATACCCAGAGGTGGCTGGACTTAAAATTCAAGTCCTGTAAGCCTTCAAATTTAACTTTTAATTTTCTTGAAACTGTCAAAATATTTCCCTATCTCCTTCAGACTTTGAGGTGCTTCAGAAGATAGCAGGAAGGGTTGGCTTGCTGACACCTTTTTTGAATGACAGCTGGCACTACTGTACATGACCGATGAAGTCAATAGGAAGGCCGAAGGACTCTGACAATGTTGGAGGCTTTGATTTAGATTAGTTCCCCTGATCTCTTTTAAAAAAACTGTATTTTCCAATTCTTTTTTCTTGAATGTAATGTATAGATCAGCATTATTAGCACATCCTAATTAAATGACTTAAAATTAAATGCTGCAATAAAAGCAACAGTTCTTTTAAATTATTGACCCTTATGTCCTGGTGATTCAGCCTGGAGAAAGACTAAGCCTTTTACATACCATGCAATACTTCCAATATTCAAAAGCCTGGGCTGTAACTTGTTTAATGTTAGCGAGGACCAAATAAGTTAGAAACAATACCAGAGACCCTCACTGTGGACCACCATTTCCCTCCTTAAATTTTTCGGAGAAAAAACAGCCACTTTTCCTATGTGATGCCCTTTAGTACCTAAAAATGAGCGTTGGTTACAAGGTAGGTGACAGCATCCCAGATGACAATGACAGTCTACACAGCAAACAGTTTCTGCTGGATTCTTATTAAATGTGTTAACCATTCAGAGCTACCATATCTGGTTTGAAACAGCACATATAAACCAGTGTTTCTAGGTTTTTGTCTCTTTAATCAAAGAAAAAAGCAGTCATTTAAGTGTTTGAGAGCCCAGCACTCACTCCCCAGCACATGGGATGTATTAAATAACAAGGCTTCTCTGTCCCTCAGCTCATTCTTCCGGACGCAATGAAGGTGCTGCCAGTGTACATGAACTGTCTGCTGAAGAGCTGCGTGCTCGTTGGCAGGCCAGAAATTCCAACTGACGAGCGAGCGTACCACCGACAGCTGGTCATGTCCATGGGGGTAGCCAACACACAGTTGTTTTTCTATCCCCAGCTTCTGCCACTTGTGAGTATCTTGTTTGCACATCTTTTCAGTTTCAGTCAGACTGTTTTCGGTATTATGTGATTTTATAATCCTGCAGATGCAGAAAAGATTCTGTCTGCTGAGCACGGGTTCTACTACCATGCTGGATTACATTTGTACTGTGATGTAGTGGCTAGCTGAAGTGAATTGAGGAGGGAAGCTAGAACCTCTAGAGTAATGGAAAACGGGGAAGTAACATTATCAGTCAGTGGCATCAGCATCCTCTAAGAATCTCACTGTACTTTTAACGAGGTTTTTGCCCAGGCTAATGAAAGATGCCAGCTTTACTGAAGGTCAGTGCTAGCATGCGTCTCCCATGGTAGGTTGTCCTTTGCACATGGTGCACTAACTGAAAAAGGTCTGATTTCCAATTCCTCTAATCGGGAAAGGAACCACTAAGATGTACTAAACCTTTCAACAGTTACTTTTCAGTATCTAATTAGAGCTTCAGTCACCTCGAAGGCCCCAAGTCTACAGCTCTTGTGTGTTTCCACCCCACAGCACAGCCTGGATTTGAAGAGTGATGCTGTCCCAGCTGCCGTCCGCTGCTCTGAGGAACGTCTCTCCGAAGGAGGGGCCTTCCTTCTGGCCAATGGTCTGAGTATGTTCCTGTGGCTGGGAGTCAGTGTGCCCCCAGAGCTCATCCAAGGACTTTTCAACGTGCCCTCCTTTGCACACATCAGCACGGAGGCTGTGAGTAGACGGAGACCAGTCTCTTTTCCAGAATTTATGATTTAGTAAGACCAGAGTGCTACTCAGAGAAACACGTCATTCAGCTAAAAGCAGGTGACCAGCAGAAGGTGTTAAGACACCAGAAGTGTCTCAACATACCTAACACTTTGATAAGCTTTTACACCCTGAACACGTACGGGAGGGAAGCTTTCACAACGTTTTAAAACTTTCTTAAACTTTCACTGTTGCAGATACTGAAGTCCTATTGAATGTGTGTTGCTAAAATTGGAACACAACACTTTGCAATAGTTAAAGTTTCTCCTGATGTATTTTCACATGGTGATTATTTTAAACTGCAAAATGGCTTAGATGGATGAGACATTTTTGTGAAGGACATGGCATTTCCCAGTTTAGAATGAAATCCACAGTAACTTGTATGGTAAATATTACAAATATCAGCAGCTGGTCTTGTATGAATTCATAAGAGATGCAACTGGGATGTAACAACCTGCCTTGCTTTCATTCTGATAGACATCACTGCCTGACCTGGACAATCCACTTTCTAAGAAACTGAAGTCAATACTGGAGCTTATCCAGAGCCAAAAGCCCTACACTATGAAGGTAACTTCTCTCTGCCTCAACTCATTCCTTGTACCTGTTCAGAAGAACACTACTGGCTTTAACAAAACTCCTCAGTAGCTGTAAAAGGTTTTACATACCGGGAATTTTCTTGTACATCAGTGAGTTCCAGCATGCGTTGTAGGCACAAGCATCTCAAATGTGCTTAATTCTTAATCAGAACAGATTTTCAGAGGTAGTCAAGTCTAACGGTTACCATGTTGTTCTGCAAACCTTAATTCACGTGCGTCTCTCTCCTGTGTTCATAAATACAGCTATTGCAATGTGGAGATGCATTAGTTTTGGGTCCCATCCCCCCCACCAGCACACAGTACCAGATCCAGGAAAACCATACTGCCATTTAGTATGATTGGATCCTAAAAATATGTATCATCTCTTATCGTTTCAGCTGATGATAGTGAAACAACGGGAGCAGCCAGAGATGCTTTTCCGACAGTTCCTAGTAGAAGACAAGAGTATTTATGGAGGAGCTTCTTATGTGGATTTCTTGTGCTGTGTTCACAAAGAGATCTGCCAGCTGCTCAGCTAAGGGAACTCAAGTATAATTTGTCTGTTTCTTTTTGATTTTGCAAGAGGGACGGTCACTGGTGCCTGAAGGCTGGCCCGCAGCTCCACCATACCCGGGCATTCTGCTGTGCTTTAGTGAACCTTTTCTGTGCTCTTTTTGTGCAGGTTCATTTCACGCCACCTCTCACTATTTAGCTTGCTTAGTAAGCTGTAGAATAGGAAGTTCTGCACTCAGGTATTCATCTTCAGGGAGTCCTGACTCCTCCTCCAAGTGAACTGCCAGATTTCAGACTGTCAACGCTTAAGAGCATATGGTATGCATTTATTCAAATATAATTCAGAAAACTCTTTAATTATTCCTTTTGCTAGTTGTAAGTTGTCTAAGAGCCAGGAAAGATGCTAAGAATCTATACAGAAGAGGAAAAATAATAGAAAACACTGCTTTTTCTAAGTGAGGGCATACAGTTGAATCAGATTTGCAGTAATCATGTAGTTCAACTGAGTACTTCAATATCCTTCATATAAAGCTAATCTCTGAAAAATAATCCCTCTCTTCCTAGAAGGGACAAGCATTACTTTCTACAGAAACCGAGCTCTGGGTAACCTTCCATGCCCGGGGCTATCCAGGATGCAAAAATGCCTCAGTTCATAACTGAACTGGAATAAGTTTAACAGTGATGGACCACAGGAAGAACAGCAATCACACAATTCTTTTGCTATGTTTGGCAGATAATGCCACACAATTATGGTACAAATCTCTAGTCTTAAGGGCAGCCATTAATTTTGCATACCATTTTAGTTATATTTTCAAAATCAAATGTGTTAGGTTTTACTTAGTACATTTGCTAACTGGAATATTCCCAATACAACTTGGATAAACATCTGTCCCTCAAAATTTCAGTGGCAGGTCAACTGTGAGACACTTGACACATTAACCAAAGGTCATTTGTGGTGCTATAAAAAGAAAGCCTCTTGTTTAATTCCGGTTCTATTACAGTGACTTCCTCTCACAGGACTGATTTATTCAACAGTCACTGCTTTGAAAAAGAAGCCTCTGCTAATATCAATATTTAAGGTAGAATCTAGAAAGTCAGACTCTCGGGAAGTGCCGTTTACCTCAAATACTTCATCAGTCTGTTGTATCTTTAGGACCAGTGCCTCTGCAGGTGAGGTTTGAACTTTTCCAAAGTTGAAAAGCTATTGTTACCAAAAAAAAAAAATCAGTGTTTCAAAGGAAGAAAAAACTTTCAAAAGTAAGGATAAGAGTACGGCCTCAAAAAAAAAAGTGCCTTTAAACATGTTAGTGTTGCTACTCAGTGTTAATCATTTTAATATCCAAGATAAGCAGTCAAGATGCACATTTTTTGTTTGACAGCTTATCAAAACACTTGTATCCTTGTGCGTTGACTGAGAGCTCTTAAAATAAGTGGCTGTATTACAAAAGAATCCTCGGCCTGAATTCAGCTGCCAAGACAAGCACTTTTTAGCTGAAGACTTTACCCTGTAAAAAGTAGTTGTTGCCATTCCAAATCAGTGTACTTTGCAAAATGACACCAGCAACTCTATGTGTAAAGAAATAAGCAATTATTCAATATAATCATTGTGTGTGTGTATTTATTCTTTCATGTACTAAGGTTTTTATGCTGTCAGCCCCTGCCAGAAGCTATCCAACACCTCTTAAACACCTTTCAACTGCTTTAGGGCAACCTGTTCTACACCTAGAATTCTGGAGCAAAGCGTACACAGCACTGCCCTGTGCCGTGGCAAAGTCTCGGAGAGCAAGGATGTCAGGCAAAGAGGTGCTCTTCAGAATGAAGCTGTAGTAAGACAGAGCTATTTGTACTTGCGTAGCTCCTTCACTGGAGGGCTGGCCTTTCACATGCAGTGGATTCTGCTGACTGTAAGACATCATAATGGCTAAACTAGCAGCGAGATACAGATACACATTGATGCAGCAGCTCTTGCAGCAATCACAACAGTTATCACAGCGACATACTACAAATGCAATTCCTGTCTCCAGCATAAACAGCAGGACTGTGATACTCACTTGAGATTTACAGTACTTAGGCCTGGTTTTGTTTTTTTTTTCCTTTTCAATTGCTGCAATAATTACACTCAAAATTACTTCATGTTTCACCACAGAACTTAACAACTGCTTGCTTTTTCACCCATAAGATGGACCCTGTTATGAAAAGGATCAGTGAGCCTTCCTCCACGTTATTAAGCTGACCTTCATCCTGCACAATTTTTACTATTGACAATAAAGTTGTCACCAACTTTACCAGTTTTGGAAGGAAACATTTTTTCTATTATATACAGAAACAGTAGGTCTCATCTATCGCTTTTGTGATTCCACATATCCTTAAAAAGCCACATTCAAGAAACAAGACTTACAGATGCTTTCAATGTAATGGGCTCCAAGTGTTCATTTATTCTTTTCTAGAGTTCATTCTGGATATTTCTATCCCCTGCCAAGGATTTTAAAACATCCGAGTATTCTAAAATTAATCCCTTGACTTAATGCCATTTAACATCCCTTGTCAGATCAAAATCATTGTTTAGTTTGCAGGCTAAATTCCACTCCACTGAACAAACCATTCAGTATCTGCAGTGAGCTTGTGTCATCTGCATGATCCTGCACTGGGGAAGAACCTCAGAATCCCTGAGAGCGCTGCCCACTGACCTGCACAGCACATCCAGCACTTCAGCCAACTTCTGACAGCCTGCAGCGTCAGAAAGAGGGAAGAATGCTCAAGCTGATGGCTGGATCCACACACAATGACTTAAGAGTTGGCCAATGCCTGAAAGTCCCTTTGAAGCTAAATGCTAAGACATCCCAAGCATCTTGTCAGTGCACCTGTCAAATCTTTCCCTTAATTCATACATGGTGTAAGTTATTCAAAGCACTGTAAGCCTCTTCCAGAATGGACAGACATGACAAGATCTAGAGAGGCCTCCCACATCAGATTGGTGGCATTATGCATTTATTAAAGTTGGAAAGGAAGAAACTTCTTAGGCTTTTTATCTTCAGGGACAGCATCCCCAAATTAAGTCTTCATTTACTTCTGGTAAATGAAACACTCATCAGTTCACTGATTATGAGCGGTAGCCTCCTCCTTCTGTTAAGAGTGTTACAACTGAGAAATCAACTGACAACCGGTAATGACATTAAAAGCTTTTCATCTCTAGACACCACTTTAGATACTGTCCAAATCAACAGTGATTTTAAAAATGAACAGATGTTTTTACTGTATAATTGGGGGTGGGGGATAGTGTGTCACTACAGCAGTTCCTAAGTACCATCTCCTCAACCACAAGCACACGACACCAAGCCTTTGGGTACCCACCCCTGTGCACTACTGTCTCACCTTTACAGGCCCTCTCCCTCTGCTGAAACACCACCTTCAGATGATGACTGTATGCCTCTTTCTTCACAGAGGACATGTAGAAAGGTCTATTTCCTTGTCTGTTAACCTCAATTAAAAAAGGGGCAGTTGAGTTGCTTGTTAACAACACATACATTACACTTCCGTGGTGAAGCTGGCCCATCCAGACAGATCTAATCTAACACTGGAGCAGTATTCTTTTTTTCTTTACGCTACATCAGCTATTTCAGCTTTGAGGGAATGATGAGAAACCTAACTCTGCATGCTTGAGAGGGATTTGTTGTTTTTTTTTTTTTTATGAGACCATATGCAATTAATTTCCCAAGTCACTGAAGTCTTAAGCAGCACCCCAGCTTCCGCAAAATGATACAGATACACATCTCAACCCGTTACTTTTGAGTTTCCTCTTCAGTGTAGCCTTATTTCCTGTGTTATGAGTAGCCTATGCACCGAACTACCGGCTATGGACATATAATTAAAAAGGGGAAATGGGAATTAACAATTTGTACTAATTGAGAAAAAAAGATGATTTGTCACTGGCACAAAAGCAACCTTCCTAAGGCTAAGTGTCTCTAGTATTTACTTTTTGAGTAAGAACATGATTAGGGCAAGAGCAGGAAAGTTACCTTACTGTGGCACGTATCTTCTATCAGATGCTGTTCCCAGTAGCCTTTGGCAGACTTCACCGCCAGTCAAATGAGCACAACCCTTAGAACACCGCCTCCCCCAACTCCAGTCACTCCTCAGACGTGCCAATATAACACCGAAGGAAACAAAACATAAGCAATAGGCGAGTTCCATTTGCCCTTCAGCAGTCCCTTAGCAAGTGCACTACCAAGGCCGTGGAGTTGACCAGACCCTAAAAATTTCTGTGCTAAGATTACACACACCAAAAGAACAGTAACTGCCTGCTCTTTTACAACAGCACGGAGGAAAGCACAGTAAAACTCAGTAATTCCAAAACCTCAAGGAGAACAAACCCACAAAACATCGAGAAAAATATTTCAACGTTAGCTTTGATAAACAAGTTTAATAATCCACTACTTTACAGGACAGTTATTTAAAAGCTAGGCTTCAACAGAGAAACATTATGAGATTTAAAAGCCAATTTCCCAACCCCTAAGATTCTGAGACTTCAAAAGCCAGGTTTGTTCAGTCTACCAAGTACTGACCAAGAAGTTCAGAGTTGTGGTTTTGCTAAAAACCAATATTGTACACACCAAAGTGAACTGCTTGCTTTTCACACTGTACTCGATCTGAGCACCAACAGTTCTATTTCCAATGAGCATAATGTCCACAGGCAAAGCAAAACACCCAGTTTGATTACTGCACCCCCGTGACCCCAGTGATTATTTTCAGGAAGCACACTTACACCATCACCTCACACCTCCAACACGACCTCCAATGAGATCTTTTTACTACTGACACTGCAACTGCTCTGCAATAAAACTGGTTTTCCCTACCAAAGAACACGGCTATTATGAACAGACACTGGGTGAAAATCCCTACTGAAGAAGCAGTCCAGACCGATGCAGAACTTCTGCAATGCACAACAACTTGCCTTCCATGAAGCACAACATATGACTGCACAGGACTACCACTCTCCCCACTACAGACATGAAAAGTCAGTGCATATACACCACAAATGAAAAATAAACTTGTTCCCTATTCCCAGGAATAACTCAGGAAATTTAAACCAAATAATAAAAAATAGAATTGTATTTATTCAATTTGCGCCTTGGTTTCAGAGAAGTTAAAACAGGTGTGAATCTAGACACAGCACTTTTTCTTCCACGAGTAAGAGAGTAAGTCTGCTATGGCCGTGCAATTCAGAACTGCATTTCATGCCCACTCCATCATATTAATCCAAGTCAGTCCAAACCTGAACCTCCAAAGGAGGAAGAGGAATCCATGTTTTGGAGAAAATGACAGTTAATAAAGCCCACAGCTTGCAAGTTTCACAAGGGAAGAGCAAGCATCTTCACTTCAATCCTGTCCGTGGTTTGAAGAGATGGTGCTCTCTGCTTGCCAAACAGAAGCTGTCAGGAGGCCGAGCTTCGGGCTGTTGGGTGCAGGGCCCTGCCTGGAGGTGATACGAGGTGCCAGGCCGGTTACTGGCAGGCAGACTCTCTGTAACTGCTTGCACCAAAAAAAATTCTAAAAGGTTGAGTCCCCAGAATAATTCACTTTAGCAAAAACAGAACTAAGAAAAAGCTTCGGAGATGAGGCATAGGACCAGGGGAAGAAGCAATTACCTAAGTCGTCAGCGGGTGGGGAAGCCTCCTCTATGGGTACCTCCACGTCCCCCTCTGAAGCCACCCCTCTCACCCCGAAAGTTAGTTCTGTTCCTCTCTCTGCCCCTTTCTCCTCGGCCTGCTGAAGTCCCTCCTCTTCCTCCTCCCCTGGGAGCACCACCTCCCCGGTCAGACTTGGATTTGGGTGGTGGTGACTTAGGCCGAAGTCTCTCAATCTCTTCGGTACAGCCGGTCAGGTGGGAATTCGGAGCTGTGAAGTACGACGAATACGTTTCTGCATTGAAATTGCTGTTTGTGAGGGTGGGTCCTACAGTCAGCCAACCTAGGGAGCAAAACCAGAGTCACCAAAAGCAAGAACAAACTTCATGCTTCAAGGCTATTATTGTCTTTTTCCTAGTAAAGTGATTATTGTCTTTTTCCTACTCAAGCGATAGGGACAGACACTTATCTACAAGTCACCCGTACTGAACAGAATGAAAAGGTCACCTCTAGGAAAGCCAGAGTTGTTAAAAAGTTAAGATTTTAGTTTGATATTTCTAAGGGCTTGTTTGTTTGTTTGTTTAATTACACATGGCTATGGGAACATTCACACAGTGCTTTCACAAGCCCCTTCCCCCTCCTTCCGACTTATTCTTACACCACAATACTGTCTTGCAGCCATTCTGGGAGCAGATTAAACCAGATCAGTAAAGTCACCTAGTGGAAAAATAACATCATCCTCCTCCTTCTCCCCTTTTTAAAAGACATTTAAACCTAAATTAGATAATTTTGTCTCCAGAAACCAGTTGTGGCGGTGCAGCCAATAGCACAGCATGCTGGAAACACGTATCTGAAAACCCAACAAAATAACAATTCTGTTGAAGCCCACAGGATATCAAAATAGAGCCTGAAGAGTTAAATTAACCTGTTTATGCACAAACACTCAGTGCGCCCTTCAGCTTCATGAAGTGACTCAAGGCAGGCAGACGTTCAAAATAAGCACGCTCCTATTTCTTTGATTATGAGCTTAAGTAGCATTCGGACATAAAATAGGCTTTAAACCACTGAAAGATGTCAGTGGGAATGTAATTTTCAGTTGTATCATATATTAATGAAGAAAAACGTAGTTCAGTGATCTCAACAACATGCTTATAAAGAACATAAGAATAAAAAAAAGCTAAGATCAGTTCTTTAACACTATCCTCTTTACCCTGAGAATTTACGTAACATTTACGTTGCTTCCTGCACATTTAAAAAAAAAAAAAAAAAAGGCAGGTTAGGTTAGGTTTTCATACTTCACAGAGCACTGTGAGGATTCTGAGATAAGTATAGGATTTAAAGTATGCAATGCAATTCCAGAGTAACCACCAAATTTAAAAAATACAGAATTTGATTCAGAAGAATTTGCCTACAACAGTACTGAAATAACACCTGAACAATGTCTTTCTACAAAGCAAAACAGCCCCCCTCCACACACACACACACAAGTAACCAACAGAATTCAGCCTGACATCATCATTAAAATTCAAGCCAAAGGCCGGTCAAAGAACAGGAGTGGCCAACAACCACTACTCTGTAGTCGTACAAGCAAGAGAGAAACAACACCTCAAAATCTATTTAGGTAACTTATTGCTTGCAGCTTGTATACTGATCTACATCCTATTCCAATTGCAGTGAAAGAATAAGCAACGTTTTTTTTAATATCACAAGTATTAGCATTCACATGCAGCAAGCCTGGCCATGGATGGACTTGTATTCCATTTCTCCTGTCATCTGAACTATTAATCTCTGTGTTACTGTTAAAACAGTGTTACACAACATTGTTAAATCAACGTAAAGCAAGCGCACCTATAGCACTTGCCCCACTCACACCTCGCCCCGCACTTACTTTTGAAAAGGGCATGCTGTTACCGTAAAGTGGCCAGAGACCAACACTCACAGCATCCATCAGTACGTGAAGCATGACTACACTACCCACAGCATGAGGCATAAAGCCTGTCAATTCAAGCATTCGTTGGTACTTGAAAGAACCAGGACTGTTGGACTGTATTTCACATTAGGCTTTAGGGCAGAAATGTCACTGACAACACATACAACAGTTTAAAAAGCTGTCAAAATAGATTTTATTCTTCCATCTGTATTCTCCTGCGGTGAAAATCCTTCATCACTTCTGCATGAAATATGTATATTATATCACTTATGCACTGAAAGGCCCGACCATGGAAACAAATAAAATGCAGTTACCTTCAAAATGATCCATGTATTCCTACGCATTTACCATGCCAGATGCCGCACCCAGTGTAAGACACTGGGTATTCAGATACTGGCAACAGGACCAGCACTAAGCTCACAGGGATTTAAAATCAGTTTACAGAGAGAAATCATGCTTCTGGTGTGGCATGTGGGGAAGAAGAATCTCATCTGAATTTTGTGATACTTGCTGATGAATTAAACACGTAAACAGGGAAAAACATTGGTTAACAAAAGACTTTCTTCCAAACAAATTGACAGAATTGATAGTTGTCATAGACTTTCCAAACAATGCTGCTTCATGACTGACAGATCTTCACATAATCTAAACATGTACCTCCTTAAGATCTATTGTCTGACCCATGACACATGTCTGGAAACCTCCTTAGGACACCGATAAGAATTTTACAAGCAGAGAATTCTGCTACTCTGTCTTGCACATGATAAAGTCATTTCAATTTTTAGAGCTAGTGTGGATTTTACTGTATTAGCGAGTCCAAAAATAAAAGTTTAATAAAAAAAGAAATATTCAGAACATGAACTTAAAAAGACAGAAATGATGCGCTTTAGTATTCCAGTAGAATACTGAATAATTTCAGCATTTATCTTCAATTAGAGATGACACGGAGAAAACAAAAGCTTAAAGGTCTTACTGCTTGAGCAAGTATTTATTTCTAAAAATGAATATTTATAAAACAAAACTTAACAGTAAGCAGTATTAAATTGCATTTTTAACTTGGTCTTGCTCCCAAACATAATAATAATAGAAATCATAACCTAACTGTAATATCGCTTAGTAGGGTTCTATATGATGCTCCTGCAACACAGGCTGAGGATTCACCCTAAGACAGACATTCTTGCTAAGCAAATATGCATGTGAGATCTTTATTTGTAGCAAAATTTTCTACTATTTGATGATGAGGGATAGAACATTAACTAGAGCAGAAGTCACTTTGCTACCATCAAAGTGTCAGGAGAACTGTCAAGTGATGCCACAATCCCTCTGCTGCTGAACTTTAGACTGGTTAGTTATCTGAATGGGAAAATTTCTCCATCCAGTAGATTTTCTCACTCCTGACTAGATTTCCACTACGGACAAGTCACCAAGACAGTTCACCTGTCTTTCTGTGGTATCATAATCCCATGGTGGGGGAAATGGGGTTACATGCAGAAATACAGTGATTCAGTTGGTGCAAGTCCTGGCAGAAGAATGGTGCGTTAGGACTAACCCCTATTGTCTCAGCTTCCATCAGAACCCATCGAGTGGCTTCAGATGAGGGAAGAGGGTTATTAAAGTAAATTAAAATATAACTATTTGACAAAAATAAACATGACAGTTACCTGGTCGAATCGTACTGTCCCTTCCAAAAAGATGAAGACGTCGTCGTCCAAGGCAGAAATGCTCAATGATGTGAAAAATCTCTACGGGTTTTTCTATGTTACCAATTTCAGGCTCTTCTGTGATGATTAGGTCAATATCGACATTAGCATGGATGAAGTCACCATCTGTACTGCGACGCACAGTTCCTTTAATGCCCATGAGGCAGTGCTCCTGCGCACACAGAACAGCACCGGTCACATGCCGCACACACTGCTACAGCACAGACATCCGCTGTTTGAGCACAATGGAGAGGAAAGGAAATTCTAGGCAGAGCAGATCCCATTCTTACATAGAGAAAAGTCTGAAGCATGAGACAGAAGAACAGAACAAGCTGCAGCTAACAAAAGAGCCTTCTGAAAACAAAGCCGAGAGTAGTTTAAGCTATCTGGCTTGATGAACTACACCATGAAGCGGTAAAACTCAAATAAAGGCTAAGGTAAGACATTTGGACTTCTTCAATCACAGCAAAGCCCAAGCTTTAAGTTGGAAAGTCTGACAAATCACCACAAGTGAAGAGAGTACAAAGTGATAGCAAGAGTAAGGGAATAGTTATTAAACATGATTAATACTTGTATCAGCATTCTGATCCTAACTTTATTCGTCCAAATAATATTCAAAGTTCCCAGTCATAGAACAGCCACTGAAAATAAGACATAGTCTGTCATATTGTATCTCTGTTACAAAAGTAGCCTTCACCCTCAGATTCCTTTCTAGAAGATATCACTGCATCAAAAAAGTAAAACCACTATCCAGCTCTAAAGGCACTCTCAGCCAACTCCATCAGCATTAAAAATGTTCTTTAACTGTATTATGCATTGCTTTCCTCTAAAACATTGCAGATCAATTTAAGTTACTAGTATGTAGAATCTATGAATGAGGAATCACTGTAATCGGTACAGGACGAAAAGAGAGTTCTACATATTCACTTCAGAGTTCTGTTTCTAGAAATATTAAGCTCAGATGAGTGATCTTCCCCAGTACCACAGAACACTGATTCACTAAGCACCACCAGATAGCTCTAAAAAAAGTTGCAACAAGAGTATGTAATTATTTCCAGATTTTTGGTAAGCGTTTTAAGAGTTGGTGAATAAATATGAAAGGCAGAATATGTCACCTATCAAATCCATGCAGTTGTTCAACTGTATCCAAGCTAGCGGATTTTCAGACCTGACATTTAACTAAATGAAAAGGCAGAATACTGCTAAGCAAACGACCCATCGTGCAAAGCCTTATAAATCTAGCCTTTAGAAGAACCACCCAAAACATTTTATTTTTGTAACACATGGAATGTCATTCATTAGTACATCAGATTCTATAGCAGGTGGTACAGCAAAAGCATCCATCTAGAGAGATGCCTAAACGTAACAGGCTAGCATTTGCTGTTGTAATCATTGCTGAATACATCTTGCACAACAGACTACTTAGAATAAGCTAGCTCTGTTTTCAATGTTTATTATAAACAGTGACCTCAGCCCAACCCTTGCTCAGTAAACAGAAATTCTGCAATATCAGAAACTATTCTCCATTAAACAAAGACATGAAGGCCCCCCCAAATCCTCCTGTGTTACTTTTAACCTCTCCCTCATGAGTCAGCTGCACATATCTGCAATACTATATGCAATAAGCATATAAATATTTAGAAGTATAATACTGTAACTAATACAACACACTTTCCAACAAACATCAGATTAATATAAATGCAAGACATAGAAAGATTCCAGATATCTTAAAGGGAAGCTTATACTCCTAAAAATGGCAAATCTCAGCCAGAGTTCATGATGTTTAATACTAATGAATGATTAATGCATGTGGAATGAATCCTGAGTTTAATGACACTTCAAACTGTTCAATTGTTATCCAACTCTGTCTTCAGTAAAACTGCCACTGTTATACCCACATATACCCCAAACAATTCTTTATTAATCCCATCCACATTATTCTAACTTTTTGAATAAGATACATTTGAGTCTCTTAGAATACTTGTTTTTCCCTGCACCTTCTTCTACACGTCCTCCACAACACATCCCTAAGAAACTGTTTAATTTAAACCAAGCTGACCGATTCTGTCACTTGTGCACTACAGCCATCTTCAGGAAGTTGGGAGATGCTGACTGAGCTATGGTCCCTAACAGTCCTCTACCTGGTTCAAGCTCTGGGTGCATACCTACACGTGTGTATTTAGAACCATTAGCCAGTCTTCCAGAGTTATTTTTTATGACTACATCTATTTATAATCTACAGTTTTAAAGACTTCTTTTGACAGTAAATTTAGTCAAATTCTACTGCTAAGTTTAGTTCCACTCAAAAGATGTTCCTCCGCTAGCAAGTTTTCTCCTCTAACCTGGAAAGGAGCTTGTGTTTTACACAAAAGGTATTGCTAACAGCCTAACTAGTTATTTACCATTCACCCATAACCAAAACAACCCAGAAGCCAAAACCACTGTAACGTACAGTAACATTTTCTATTCAGTTTCCATCTTCCCTCTCAGGATTTCATTCTCATTCCATCGTCAATCTATGAACCCTCCTCAGCTACCTGCATTTCAAAAAGGCTCAAATGAGTAGCACATTTTAAAAGACCGTAATGGAGGTTTACCAAGCCGTGTTAAATGTAGGTAAACTTCTATACCTCACACTGACTAAAGTCAAGGAGGGGACAGTTGTTCATCATTCATCCTCTGAATATGTTTATTTCCATATAACGTACTTTGCAGAACAGAACTCTAAAGTTCTCATGTACACCTTCTTGAAAGCATGTCACCAACTGCCACAGAGCACCAGGTGTTTCATTAGCACGAAGAGACAGGATGGGAACAGAGGAGAAATTGAGCCAAACCTTTACCTTGGTTCTTTGGAAAACAGCCTTAGGGTCTAGAGTCTTGGTCTTTCCAGGATTGTCCTTATTTGTTTTAATCCAACAAATGTCCTCACATCTTCTGTAACCCCATTTGCGTAGACACTAAATGTTATGGACAGATAAAACAGCTCACACTACAGCAAAAACTTAAGAAACCTAAACTGAACACTCATGTAGGTACTTGAGTTTTCTTAAAGAACTGCTGGAATAGAAATCTGTCCCAGATGAATGAAACAGTTTACTGGCATGACTGTACTGTTTTGTCAAGCTGCCCCCAAAAAATAATAAGGACAAGTTTTATGTGTACATTGACTTGCCTACAGAGCATCTTTTTTTTAAAAAAAAAAAAAAAATCTAACCACTGCAAAGATCCCCTATGGAACTCTGCACTCATTTTTACCTAGTGAAGCTTAAATTTAATCAAAATCAGTCTGAGCAACATCATGATTAGTTGCCTTGGCCCTGTCTCCACTAACACCTGCACTCTGGCAGTTTTTCACATCAGAGTAAAATTCTATAAACAGGAAGATGAATAGTCTAAAGCTTTTGCCATCATTTTGTGGTTTTTCCTATATCTGTAAAAAACAAAACAAAACATACCAAAAAATTATACATTATTTTTTAATCCTTAACTCCTGTAAGCGTAGTCTGAAAGGGAGGAAATCAGGCATTATGGACTCCAGCTCATTTGGCTACTGCTGTGTTCAAGAACTGTCCAGCTACTATGCATACACCTATGACTAAAATCAATCTATCTGAAATAGCTACTTTAACCAACCTCAGAACGAAAAGCAGACAAAGAAAACAGGTTAGTAATCACACGTTGTCCTTTAACAAATGCCATATTGTTTTAATACACTGCTCAAAATAAGCAAAGAATGTTTCAGCACAACAAGAGCCAATAAGAAATTCCTACTGTACCATCCCCAACACAAGCAGTGCTACCCCAGCATATAGAAAGATTATTCTAAAACTCCAAGATCATATAGGGAGGTAAAACTTCGTAGAGCTCACCAAGAGTAAACCTATTTAAATTCCAGGTGTTTTCTGAAAATAAGTAGTGCTACGCACACAATTTTATCTCACTTTACAAAACAGTAGTACTTTCTACTAGCATGAATATTTCAGGAAGAAAACTATTCAGACTTCTGTTAAAAAAAAAAAAGTTGTAAATACACTCAACATGGCAACCTACTCCTATAGCAACATGCATACATCAAAAACAAGATGGCAGTACAGCTTTCTAGACCCTACAGAATTCTGCTTCCTCACAGTCACAGCGACACATCTGGAAATAAACAGTATCTAAAGAGAAAATACCAGATACACTTACGTTTATTTAATCCACTTCATATTATATATCCTCTACCACAGTAACAAAACATCTCTCAGCAGTTATAGTTGAGAATTCTGTATAGAAAAAGTCAACGATAAAAATAAACTCTTAAGCCTGTCCCCAATAAATTGAATTAAAACATTATCTTACCACTCGGCCAAGATCCAGACCCTCGCCTGAACCGCACCACAGAAACACAAATGACCTTGGGGCTGCAATTTCTTCAATTTCCAATTTCATGATCTAATAAAAGTAATAGTAATAAAAGCATTTCTGGATTAAATATAAATCACCAATTGTATGAGAAAGTATACTTAATAAGTGTTAAAGCATTATCACAAAAACCATCAGGAAGCACTTCTATTAAAGATGTTAGTCTGTATACCATTCATGGCCATCCTCTTAAAATTGTTTTTCAGAAAGTACATTGTAAAAGTTACCTTACCAGTACCCAAGTGCATGTTTTCGACAGAGCTGATGACCAGCTTAACTATTAGCAGAAATGCTATCTGTACAGAAAATTCTAGACTTAAAAGACTAATACAAGCCACATGATTTTTTTTGTTCCCCAAAATTCAGCTTCATTTTATCATTCCATTGGTAGCAAAAAGAGCAATAGTGCTCCGTTTCTTATCAGCACCAGAGTTACTTACATTAAGCCCGTGACAGAAAAAAAAAAAGCTTAATTCCTATTAGTGTATCGGAAAGACAATCTCTCTATTTTCACTTTCAGGAAAAAAGCAGCAAGAATTTATCAGGACAGTGGTTCAACAATGACAAATGAGTAACATTCAGGATGAAATAACTTCAGATGCAATGCATCTGTTACTCATTACAAGCTGAAGAGAGTCATCTGTAACTTGCTGACACATCAAATCAAGCTTCATTCAGTGCCATTGTGAAGAAAAATAATGCAGGAGAAACCATTCTAGGAGGATATAGCTCCCAACTAAGCAGGTGACTCCTGACTCTAACACTTCCAGTTTTTCTGTTAGGACAGAATGTTTCTTCCCTGGGCAATGCTGTCAGGCACGGCTTCTGCCTGATGTGACAGAATGGTTAACACAGAGGCTACTTATTGCTTAACGTGCCACTACCTAGTCTCTTATCACAGGTATGAATGCCTTTGTTTTCAAATTCATTCCTTAAAGGTGGACCGATTTTTAGTTTGTTCTCACGATCCTTCAGTTTGGCTGACTCACTTCTGAAGTCAAGCATGTGCAGGTTCCAGTCTAAGGACAAACTAAATCTAGTTTGAAGTAACACCATCACCGCCCTCCCCCAAAATGCACTGAACACAGGTAAGAAAATCTCAGCAACAACTGCTTCAATCTACTGATTCACTCATTTCAAATTTGCTGCTAACGCACAGTCCTGCATACCTTTTAAATAGGGTCTTTAAATAATAGGTACTTATTAATTTCGTATTCCCACCCTTATGCCTGAACACAAGAATTCCTGACATGGTTATGCAAACATTTTCTTTTACTCAGCTGTTCCTTTCTACTACAGATTGTCTGCTTTGTTGCAAGGGTGGGGTTGTTTGGGTAGGGTTTTTTGTTTGTTTTTTTAATGAGTAAAGCATAGCTACATAGAGCAGAGCCAATTTATCACTATTTGACATTAGCATTACAAGTTTTTTATTCAATGCCCAAGTGAAGGAATTCTCTAGTTCAATCTTGAAGGATACGGCAATTTGGCAGCAGGTTTTGTGTCAAATTGTTATGCTTGATGACATCCAGCACTTCACAGCCTCCAGACCTCACCTTGCTTTTCCTGAGCTGACTTGATTGAGAAATACAGAATGGAGTTACTCATCAATACATTCTGAGTGTTTCCTTCTTTACAAGCATCTACATGCATTACTACAGAAAGAACTTTAAAATCTTTTCTCTAACTCAATTCTCTGCATACTTACTAGAGCACAACAGAACGAGAGCACCATCAGTGATCTCAAAAAAGACCACATCTTGCACATTAAGATTTCTCCTTGCTTGCAAAAAGGGGTCAGAAATCAACATGGCTTCAAAAAAAAAAATAAAATCAAAAACTTTGACATGACTGAACAGTTAGGGAATACATAAATAGGAGAAAAAAAATTCCACAAGTAAGGTGTATCTATTTTGTTGGGCTTCTCAGGATTACAACTGGGTTGATTGTTAAAATTTCCTACTTAATCAAAACCTCAGAGAAAGGATGTATGTCAGTGAAGTATACTCATCTACTCTTTTGACTAGAAGACTAGCATATTAAAAAGCACACCTTAAAAATTTGAGAATTTCAAGAAACAAGGGAATATTTACAATGGATATTCTGAATTTCAACAGCCAAAAACAAATACAAAACACATGGAATTTGGGGGTAGGGAGAAAACCCACTATTAATAGATTTAAGTTTTCAGCCAGGCTCAGTGAGAACAAAAAGGTGTACTTAATTCATTAAACTCCTCTAAGAAAAATAAAAAAAGGCTACACAGATAGTGTAGGCATGCATACAATATAAAACTTAGTTTTCATAAGAATCTAGACTTTTCTTTAAAAAAACAAAACCAAACCCCCAACATACCCCATTTTTCCTTAAAACACATCTCTAAAACTTCCTGATACCAAATTAAATCCTCAAATTATTTGCTTAAGTACATGTAAGAAATCCTTTCCACTACAAGAAAAGCACTTACATCATCCCAGGTCCAGCATTTTTCATTGGCAGTAATGCCAGTCTCTCGGTAGTATTCTTCTAGTGGTGGTTCCAGAAGAATCACATCAAATTTGGACTTCAGTTCCCTAATATCAAAAGCTTCCAAGTCTGCTTGTAAATACCTGTTCAAACAAAAGATGATAGATTGCTTGGACAAGTTATAATACTGGTTTGAAAACTGTACTCTACACAGCACTTCAGTGTAGCCAGTTAAGAGTAGGGTGTCCTGCCTAGTTCATATAGCTCAAATACACTAAACCCAAAGAAGATGCGTAACGCATTCTCACTTAACCTAGGCTGGATGCTGTTGCATTATATGTTTTTTTTAAAAGCAGTCTTTCTCTCAATAAACAGGTTTTAGAATTCTAATTTAACAAGCAGGAAACAGATGCCCACAAAGACTGTACAACAATATCTAGTACAGAATCACTGACCTTTCTGTACATCCATGGACTATATAGGAGAAAACATCAACATTTGAGAAGCAAACACTCACTGCCTGGCTAACAGACTTCTAATTTGTTTCACTTTGGGAAAGTGGCATAGTTTTAGAATTGCCATTTATTATATGTTATGTTCAGAAGACTATGAATACTGGAAGTGTGGTTATTTTTCATATAGTAGAAATGTATTTCTCTATCCCTGTAACAAAAGCATAATTCCCGACACACAATGATTTTATTAAATACACACTCAAATGCACTCTTAAAACTGGCCTTCACACCTGCACACCAGTCACTGCTGTATCACTATAAAAAAAAAAAAATTACACTGCCCTCCCATCAATATCTTTCACCTTAAAGAAGTGAACTAGCAGACCACCACCTCCCCCTTCCTAACAAAGGGTCTGGAAGAGATTATTATTCCGTAAGTGTACTTGGTGTTATCAGAAGGCAGCATTCGATTACTCTTTTTTCCCCTTCTGTGCTTTAAGGCTAAGAGTGCCAAAATGCATCTAACTTCAAACAGCAAGCTGAGTTCTGCAGTTTGTATCCCAGTTGTTCAGACAACTATTTCAGAGTTTTTCAAGTTACTATCATGAAATAATGCTATTTCACTCTGTACAGATTAGGACTACAGTGCCTAAGAAGCATTAGTTTCACATTTGGATAGATTCAAATTCTTAAGAGTAACATGCTGCATGCTTACACCGTCTAACGTTCAGCAAAAACTCAGAGGTAATTTGAAGTTAACAGGACACATCATTTCCAGCCAGCCTAAAATTTTTTGAGTCTTAAACTATGAAATAACACCTGATACTAAGGTAATAGCTGAACATCATACAAAAAAAAAAAAAAAGCTGTTACAAGAACAACTAAAGCTATACAAAGAGGACAATTCTGTAACGTTTTTCTTGTTATTGTAAACTGATTGATATCACAAGATTCACAGTCATACGATGTTCTTTTAGTCCCCAAATTAAAGCCTGCAGCCCAATCAGTTGGCAGTTCAGTCTCAAAAACCAAAGCTTTAGATACTATAAATAATTACACGCTGGAAAGAAAATCTATTTATATACTATTTTAAACATCTAGACTAAACTAACAAAAACAAACTGATTTTATTCTTCTGAAGTTTCAATTGATTAATTTGTATATACAAACATAAGTAGAAAACGTAAATTCTGAGCAGGTGCTAAAGAGAGAGATTTGCAAAGCAGACAGCTAACTTCAAACAGGTCTGGAGAAGAAAGGCATTTTCCACAAGAACACTTACATGGGAGGAGTGTTAGACTTAGATATCAGCTCATCCTTCAATCTGATGAGCTCTCTAAGTTTTGGATATTCTTCAAACCTATCTGCTAAGCCTAAGAAGAAGAAAACATGAAGTTAGTAACTGCTTACTGAGTAAATCTGTATCAATTAAGCACTGTCCAGTATTCTGAACAGGTTGAAACGTTAATACTTAGCCTCATTTCAATTTTTGTTAGAACAAACCAAACCCTTCAAAGCAGTTTTTTGTTCAGTACTTCACAAAAACCTCCTGCCTTCACCCAGTTAATTACGGCTGTTACTGAACGTCACGTCTATGCTCTCATCTTCTCTAGAGCACTACAGTGACCAGAACTTCACAACTCCTTTTGGCTGAAGGAAACAATCTTTCATTTAAACTTAAAGTACCGGAATGATGAGAGAAAGTTATTTTGTTATCCCCCCATTAGTTTATATTAAGATCTAATTAACATTCATTTACAGAATACTCTTATTTAATCTTTGAAGACTATTTCTAAGATGGCAGCTGGGGTGTGGCTGGTTCACTTAGGCAACCCTTACGTTGAGATCTGGTACACTCCAGTGTCAGTCACGAAGATTTGACTACACATATATTTATTAATTGGGTTCCTACACTTAGCTTTATGATGTTAATTTTCAAACCTTTCATGTGTACAGAATGCAGAAGGGAGAACCCTAATTAAGTTTTCTGGAGCAAACTTAAAAAAATAAGAAAAGAAAATTTTTCAGTATATTACATTTTCCCTCAAAAAAAGTAAGTAGAGGCAGTATGCTTTTGTTTTTGCTAGCAGTAGGCTCAGCACAAACCAAAAGGTACCATTCCCACCTCCCAAGCAGTATCGGCTCAGCTTTAGGAGGAGTTATTTACAAAACTTCATGTTCATTTAAATTTACAACTTTCAACGGTCCTAATCCATGGGGGAAAAAAACTCCACCCAACCTCACAAACCCTACAACCCTTCATCCCTCTCCTTATTTGAATTCAAACTTCTGAACTCCCAACCCTAGCATTGCCCTGGTAAACGCAAAGTTCTTTGTATCTAACCTTATTATCTCTTATTACACGTGCATAAAACATACAAATTTTATTTTCATTCTTTTCCTTAAATACATAACATCTTAAAAACATCACCACGTTCTTCTGATTTCCACTCCTGTGCTGCTTCCAGCCAGTACAAGTCAAACATTCCTGACCACCAGTTATGGAAGCCAGTTAGCAGCAGCTAAGCAACAGATGTAAAAGAATTTTCAATCAAGATGACTTCAGTTGGTTTATAAAAAACGAACCAAAACAAAACCCACAGGTCTTCCTCTCTTCCAACAGCAACATCAAAAAGATAAAACCGGGTGTTCTGGAACCACTACTTCCCTACAGCTTTTTGTAGCGTCATGTCCAATTACGAAGTGGCACCTAAGCAGTTTTGATCATCATGTAGACTATGTATGCTAACCAATATGCAATTTGACATACCTCATCTTTAATAAAGGGTCTAGACTAACTGCTGCTGACATGTTCATTTCCAGATTAACTCATATAACGATTTGTCCTGTCCCTTCCCAGTTCTTTATGCAGCAGAGAAGTCAGAGTAAATAACATGTGCTGCTATTTCTTTGTACTCACCTTATTTCAAAGAACAGTGTGTAACTATTTCAAGTACATACTGTGAAGCCCAGATACTTTTCAGATAAGAGACATAACTGAGTCAAAACAGCTCGTTTTTCATATTAAACATCCAGATGTGTTTCACACAAGCATTCACAAAATACAGAGAAGAAACAAACTAATGCCTCAATAGGCAAACAAAACCTCTTTGGGCTGGCATCTATAAACACAATATATGTGTGTTGACAATCTTAAACTTGATAAAAATACAGAGAACTGTTGCAGAAAAGTGTCCTGCTTTTTTTAAAAACCAAGTAACTACCAGGCACCCGCTCTGGGAAATAGGACCAAACTGTACCTTAGAGTTCTAGAAAGATTAAATTCAGGCCGAATAAAGTAAGATTTCAGTAACAAGTTCAGTGATGGCTGGATGGACATAAAGTTAAAAACAACATCCTCTAAACTCAATAATATGTTGGGCCTTCTAATAAGTTGTCAGCAATCACATAATTTAGCTGGTAAATATTATCCATATCACTTACTGACTTAAATGTATTTTCCATACTTTACATGCTACATGCATTCTTGGCGGAAATACAGTCCAGGAAACAGATGAACTGCAAGTCAGTTATTCAGACTTCCAAAGGTTACAAGATTCACTCACTAGATTGATCTACTTTCTGGAACCGAAACAGCTTAGTTTTGAAAAAATCTTCCTGGTTAAATACTTTTAAATAAAACCAAGAGTAAGAAAAGCTCTGGTAATAATCACCTCCTAACCAATTAAAAAGAAAATAATCCATATAAATTTATATATTGATATGTATGCATACAGAGAGACAAAACTATGAAGTAGACAGTATGCATATCTACATTTCCCAGTAACTGTAAGGAATTAAAAAAGGGGAAGAAAAAGAAGTGCTACCGAATAAATGAGTTATCTTCAAACAGTTACTGACTACGACATACCAACATCTCTGATGAAGTTCTGGGGTCTATGTCCTGTATCCACAAAGTGTTGACAGTAATCGTTGTGTGGATTTAAGCTCTGAGTACCCTGGAGAACAAAAGGGAGTTCAGCGAGAGCAACAGGAAGACACACTTCATGTGTTACTCGGACAAATGAGAAAGTAACAGATTTTTTTTTTCTTTTCAACATGCCTTTATAAGCTATGCTAGCCAAGACCACCATTGTGTTTTCAGTTCCAAATCAGGCCCACCGCTACCACAGCTCATTGTAAGTTGACACAGATCTCTAGTCAGATCAACAGAAACACTAGTTACAGTCTTACCTTTCACAGAAAAATTCCGTACTGGTGAATTCCAGTCAATTACTTCAGCCTTTAAAGCTGTATTTCAAATATCATCAATTGCAGAAATAGTTTAACACAACTATGCCAGCTTTGACTAGACTTCTAATTGCAAAAGAAGCTCACCTTAAGAAAGGTACTGGAATCTTTGTAAATCTCTTCTTCATAGGGCAAGTTCTCTTCATCTTGCTGTAGCTCTACTTCATCCTTGGAAATAAAGCAGATATTACAAGTATGCAAGATCATGCTGTTTCTTTCCTTATTACAATTCTGCTTCTTAGGGAAAAAAGTGGGCTGTCTACAAACAGAAGTCTCCTAAAACAGCAGAGCATGAACAGTTCCAACTCCAGTTTTGGAGGGGGAAAAAAAAATTACCTATTCCTGAAAAAGTCTGCCTCTCTCTCACTAGTGAAGAGAGTGTTATAGGGAAAGGCCTTCTGAAAGAAGAATAAAATAAGAAACCCTTCATTTCTAGACTGCAACAATGTAGGCAGTGCTTTACAAGATGTAGAACTTTTGATTTTTGTCCCCCCCAAATTTCACTCCTTGGACTAAAGCAAATGATATATTTTGTTTAAGTTCTTCTGTAGTAGGACCTTTGAACATTTATACCCACTCAGTTATCTCTATGTTCCAGTGTTAGCAGCTGAAACCATCTTCTCTATACAAATCTGTTAAAGTCCACACTTTGCAGAAACAGCACATGGTACAAGACAGTATTTCATTTGGACTGTCCCTAAAAGTAACTTTAAAATTCCCATTTTGCGGTCTAAAAATTTACAGCAAACAGGACTTGTATTGCAATCTTTTTCCTCAGTTAGTGTCACCAACCATTTGTTCATTAGATTTCTGGAATTCAGAGATCTGTCACACTGACATACTCTGAACATCCAACATAGAACTCGGAGAGAACAGAAACAAAAAGAAGACCTGTTTCTTCATGTCACTTTCTGTTTTCCCATTGATCCTAAAACAACCCAATATATATATTATATATAAATAAAACTGAAGAACCACTAAATAATATCATCTACCACATTTTCGTAGCATGCATATGCTCTTTAATACATAACTGATTACAACAGAAATCTTAATCAGTTAATACAGTGCTTCATGTGAGGAGAAAAGCAGTTTGAAGGCTGAAATCTTAAAAAAAAAGACATTTTAACACACTGAAATAAAAGGAAATATGGAGAACCAGATTTCTCATAGAAAAGAACTCAACTTCTCCCCCCTAACACACATCTTAAGTCAAAAGATGCAGAGAAGAGGCTATTATTACTGCTGCATTTGCCCTACGCTACATAAAGCTGTCTGAATGCAAAAGTAAGTGTTCTCCCTATTTTGATGCCTCTAGCTATCGTAATCTTAAAATAAGCTCTGTGTTGTTTCCAAATTGGAGCTCTGAACCAATTTCTGAAATGTTTGCTGTGACTAATAGGTCACAGATTCCCCCTCCCCATTATTCAGGTGAAGAACTTACAGACACAGTCTTTTTGTTTGTTTGTTTAACCAGACCAAAAAGAGAAACACTACAACAGTGTTTAACAAGGAAAAGGAATGCACAGCAGACAAGTAGCAGCAAGTGTTATTCAGGCAAATAAAAAAAAAGCTGAAAGCTTGAGTTTTTAGTAAAAACTGCTTATGCCATCATAAGCTTACACCTGTTTCCCCTCTTCCATCTTCCTCTAAATCTCAGCCTTCTTATGATAAGCATTTGTTAGAACCTGCTTCTGAGTCATCCCAGTTCTCCATGTCTTCCTAACTGATTAAAAAAAAAAAAGTCTTGTGGTCACAAACAAAAAACCCACACCACCAACTTTTAAAGGTAAAAGGACACAGTCAAAGCAGATACAGAATGAAATTAATAATAATACAAGACACCAAGACACTAGGTTCTTCTACATTAATCATTCTTATTTTCCAAATCTGGTATCTTGTTGCCGAGTTAGGGAAACAAAACCTACCCACAATATTCAAGAATAAAGTTTTTCCAAATGACTACAGATACATTAAGCAATTATCATGATTCAACCAAGTAAGAGATTTCCCGCCTCCAGAACAGTGGCATGGAATCATTCCAAGCTCACAGGCCACTGCTTGCAGAAACAAAGTAAAACAGGGCTCTATCAAATCAGGCTGGCAGACAGCAAATTCGAACCACAGGTATTTTTGTACCTCATACAAAGTTAAAACTCTGGAGCTCTTTGCCACAAAGCACTGTTGATACCAGACATTTACACAGGTTCAAACAATTGAGTAAATTCACCTGGGGAAGGGGAGAGGTGGAGCAACAATCACTTATCTCAGAAGGCTATGAAAAGCCTGCGAGCAGCAGCAGGTAGTCTAGTCCCATTATCTGTCACTTCCAAATACAGACCAGGGAGCTCAACTAACCCCAGTGCAACTGTTACTGTTCCACAAAAACAAGACTATTGCAGCAGTTCTTTAAAACCACAATTTAGCTTTCTGACCTTCATATATCCATTATTCATTTTTGCCAATAACGCATCTCTTACCCTATGTCCTACCTCTGTGGTTTGTAATAGAGAGTCAGGCTCCAAGACAGAAGTCAAGCTCCCAGCGGGAAGCTTAACAAGCAGCCTTTCTGCCCTTTCTTTCCATATTAGCCTGATGCTTATTAAGAACCATCACTATACATTTACACTTATTCTACAAAAAAAACCCAACCAAAACTACCACCACAAAACCAAAAAATATAAAACTTCACCTTTTTTGCATCAAATGTTCCTAAATGGCTGAGAGATCAACATACTTCATCTTTCATCTCAAAAACTGCTCTCACACTTCCTCCATGTAATGAAACAGCCAACATCACTGTTCAGCCCTCTCTCAAAACACCAGCATCAGGCATTTAGGTGTCATCAGCTCACTTCACTTTCTGCTTGGAACACTGGAAACTGACAGAAACCCTCTAAAACACCCAGCTGCATTTGTTGAGAGATTTCAGGCCCACATCCACACACTCTACCCCTGCAGACCTTGCACCACCACACTGCATTGCAGTAACAACAATGTTGTATCTTCACAGTAAACCGTCTTCACCAGCAATGACAGCCAGATGCTCAGGCTCCAGCTGGAGCAGTTAAGGTTTGAGGGCACATTCATTTCCACCAAACCTGAAGTTAGGGCATAAAAATTTTAAACCGCTTCAGAAGGATTAGCTGATACCATCATGTAGGATTCAACACTGCAAGTTAGGGTTTGAGAGACATATGACTCGCTTTACACTGGAAATACTTAGCTCTAATTTTCCTAACAAAACTGACAAACTTGCAATATTTGTCTGTAACATTAATAGTTAAGTCTCTTATTACTTTTGTCTAAGGAATATTAAACACAATCCAATACGGCTTGATACCATAAGGATTTAAATTTTTGTATCAGTTCATATTACAAGACTCAATTTAAACAGGCTCAAAGTACTAATGAAAAAAGTTACATAAATACATATGGGATTTTATGAAGTTCTTATCTCCTTGCCAATAGAGAATTAGCAACATCTGCAGAAAACAGCTGATGACTCCACTATAGATGTTCTGCTTGGGGGTTTCAAGTTTCTTAAATCTATTCATCTGCTCGACTGAAGTTGCTCCAAGCTAGTATTATTAAAATATTCTTCAATTTCAACAATATAGCAAGAGTCTAGCCACTTGCTAGTGGTTACAGCCCACCTCAGCCTAAGTCTTCTCTGTGCTACCACAGAAAATGTTAACGATAAGATTCATACGCTTTGCCAACTGAAGTGATTTATCCACATTTTACAGAAAAAAAAAAAATGTTGTTTAACCACATACCTGGTGAAGGAGTAAAATAAACGGGTATGAACTATTCACTAATGAGAACCTAAGAACCCCACTTTACAAACAGTGTGTATACTCTGTAGATCCCCTCTTTGAGATGGTGACTTCATTGGTTTGCTAAATAAGATGTACAGACTAACACTTAGCATGTTAAGAAGAATGTCTGCCCACTTTTAGATAAGACTTTAAAATTTAGTCATTGAAAATGTCCTGTCGTACAGTAACTTCTTATTTCTTACTAAAACAAAATAGACATTATTACAGAAGGATTTATAAACCTGAACACAAATGTAACAGTACCAAGGCCTCATATTTCAAAAATTGCTATTTCTAGGCACCCAAGAGAACAGCAGACATTGCATTATTTCATAAATGCACTGGCCTTGATTCTGCTTAACCACAGAAGCAAGGTTACTAGGACAAGGAAAAAAGAGAGAGGGAGGATATATGCTGCAACAAGATCACAAAGAAAATCAGAAAGACAGCTGTATCACAATTGTGCCTTTGTTTAACCTCCTTTATCTACTACTCATCTCGGACAACGCTTTTGGACAAGCATTTCAAAAACGAAGGGCATGCGAGTTTGACAACCCTCATACTTCAATGACCATGGAGGCACTCTGTTTTTGTTTTTTTAAACTGAACTTTTCCTGGATGTTCTGGATACTTAAAGCACACCTCAAACCAAGCCTCCATTCCCTTAGAATCCCTTTTTTCTTCCACTCATCCAGAACTGCATTCCTTTGCACTTAAGGCAGAAGAGACCCTCAGCCTCCCTATATCTCATCCAATGCCCTGTGTCTCTTGCTAAATGCAAGCTTTTCTTCTGACACAAAGAAATTCTGGTCAAGACTTTTTTTTTTTTTTTTTTTTTT
>Ga0065711_1027694_pt1 | contig 46703 bp, 25 predicted proteins | sample Hoacrofraction12_FD_59098 | JGI IMG/M metagenome (GOLD analysis project Ga0065711, IMG submission 59098) | Hoatzin crop microbial communities from Cojedes, Venezuela - Epithelial fraction 12 v2 (version 2) | ecosystem: Host-associated > Birds > Digestive system > Esophagus > Crop | place...
GGGGGGGGGGGGGATATTATCATGGATTATCAGAAAGGGTCTCATAGGAAAAAGCAAATTGATTATGCTATGTTTGAGGGGGGTTCTAGGAATGTGCAAAGCTAATTAAAGGGTGATTAGAGGCAGAATCACATTCGGTAAAAGGGAGAGGTCACGCGCGGTCCTGGGAGGAACAACCGCGGAGAAACGGAGGTGGGAGGGGAGAGCGAGGGATCCTGAGCAAGGCGCACAGCTACCTTCAAGACCAGTCTTCCTCTTACAGAAATAAAAAATGGAGGAGAAACCAAAATACAGCTTATACTACTTATTTTTGGTTCAAGCAATCGAAATTCAGGTTTTACTATAAGAGGAACAACGCTATTTTTTTATAACTTTCTGTATCCTAACCTCTGTGGTTTTGACACCTTTCCTTTAATTTTCTAGCTCTTTTCTCCTTATTTTTGTTTGCTAACAGGGCTGACCCTGTCAATGCATGCTCACCAGGTGAAGTTCTAGAAATTCTTTGATGCTTTAATTTGTTTTAAAATAAAAAATTCGTGACTGTATCAGTAGAAGAAAGTAACAACCAGGTTTGACTTTCCCCAGAATTTTAGCTACTAGAGGACTTTGCAAGGATGCAGCCATTTTTTGTGTTTTCTTTTTATTGCCCTTTGACTTGGAAGTGTGGTAGGATCTAGCAAGCTAACTTACACCAAAAGCCAGGTCAATTCTTTCTTCCTTTCTTCCCTTCCAACAGATGTCCACCTCTTGAATCTCTATCAATATCACTAACAATGAAACTTCATGTAAAACCAAGTATAGGTCAAGTACAGCAGTAGATGCGTTGCAAAAGTGGCTTCTCTCCTCATTCGTGCCATGTAAAAAGAACAGTGATGCCTGGAATCCACCTACTTTGTGTCCTTGGCAGTGCTCCTGCTCAGCTCTTGGCGCTTTTGAGAGGGAAAGGGTATTTGCTTTTCTGTAACCTAATCCTTGGTACTGCTACGCAGCAGGGAACAGAGACAAGCTGAGAACAGCTTCCACAGACGCCTCCCACCCTGACTGCAATAACACGGTGATTATTACTCCCCTCATTTCAGCAGGGAAATGTGCTTCAGTTTCAGGTGTAGCAGGGTGTAGGAGGAACAGTGATCCTTAACGGAGCTCTTAGCTATAAAAGTAACTTTGCACCTCAGAAGACGCTGCTCTCAGAGTGAAGCTCATATTCTTTCAGGTTTCAGAGAAAAGTGAAATAAAGAGGGTCACTTACCGTGTACCACTGGATAGGTAATGCTTGTGTTTTCTGTTGGGTCACGATGAAGAAATGAATGTGCATGAGTGGAAAAAAGAAGGCAGCATGCTGTGTTTTAGGACACTCTAAGGAACCATGGCCATAATAAGAATGTAATTTGCATAAATGTGTCAGATAATTCACTCATCTCCTTCAGGACATAGCGATGTTGCAGACTTCTTCGTTTTTCAGTTTAGTGATGATGTCTGTATCCTAAGAAGGTAGCTTAAAACGACCGAAAACCTGTTTCCTCTTTACTGTGAGATTTACATCAACACTACAGAAGAGCTACAACAACGTCTTCTCGGTTCCCGGCATGTCTCCGTATTTCAGAACACAGTGATCATAAAAAAAGGATTCTCTCCGCAGTTTTGCAGCTTAAGCAATTTCATTTTCCAAAATCCCCTTCTTGGTCTTCCAGTTGGATATTCAGATCCACCGAGTGAAATCTCAGAGGTTCCAGGCCGGGTTTTGTTTCCTCCCTGGAAGAAAGCTTCTTCTCCATGTCTGGAGCCACTGTCCACCTACCTCCAGCACACCCTGCGGACAGCGTGGCTTGGGAGGAGCTGTTGCCTGCACAACGCAAATGCACAGATGCTTCCCCGAGTGACTGTGGTTTCCATGCTCGAGTGCAAAGAGGGACCAGCGTTCCTGACCTGTCATTCCCAGCCAGCTCCCAGGAAGGATTTCTTCTCTCGCCTCTGGCACTCAGCACCTGAATTCCCATCTCTCCCACGGAACTGCTTCTCTGAACTCTCTGCTGGATGCAAACGTGAGGAAAGCCGGGAGAATCATTCCAAATCTTCTGGGTCTCCACTATGCTGTAAAAAAACCCCTGGTACATGTCCTGTTTGTTCATTTTCTGAGAGATAAACCGGCCTCCTCTCCCTGTTTGCATTCAGTCCAGTTAATGCTTTCCCCACCCCTCAGTTAAAAGTAGACGTTTCTTTCTCGCGGTATGAAGTCAGTGCTTACCGAGCAACGGGCTCTGTCTGAGTCACCCTGCAGCGAAGTCCTCCCAGATCCCCCACGGACGGACCTGGGAGATCATCTTCCGTCTGCACATCCCTGGGTTCTGCCTTGTGCTCTTGGCGTTTCCAGACGATTCTCGATGCGATAATTCCCAGCATATGCCCTGGAAATTAACTGAACTAGGGCTTATTCCATTTCAATCGGGACATTTCGGCTGGGCTCTCAGCTAATGTCAGCCATGCAGCATCTGACTGGTGCTCACTGGTCTCTCCTTGCTTTGCAGCTCCCCACCCAGCAGCAGCAACACCCGCACAGCGCTGACCAACAGCGGCACTGGGCGTCCAACGCAGGAAATGCACATGGGCGTCCACCCCCGAGCCTCAGTACTCACCGCCTCTGCTAGGTTCTGGCTATTGCCAGGGCATATGATCAAATACATTTCCCACCTGAAAAATCTGGCAAATAAATGCAAAGTCCCCAACACTGAACACTTGTAAGATTCGGCTGGACAAGCTGTCGGGCCATTTTGTCTAGAGCATGCTTTTGCCAAGACAGGTTGTACCAGATGATCCTTGATGTCCCTTCCAACCTGGTGTTCTACAGTTCTGTGATTCATTTTCTTAGTACTCACTGAGACATTTGGTTTGGTACTAATAATCCAGGCTGGTGCAGGACTTCTAGAAGGCATCCTGTACAAACATTCTGTTAAATGGGCTTAACAAAGATGCGAGCTATGGGCAGACGTAGCAAACATTGCTCATGTGTTGTGCACTACATCTTCTGGAAGTCAGAGAGACAATCGAAGCATTTTCAAGCATAGGTTGGTTGTGGGAGGCTCAGAGTTTTGAATATTTTCAGTTTCACAAGGACATCTCAAACTGTTGTACATCCTCTCCTAAAGTAATCTGAAGTTGAGAACCTCCACTGCCCCTTGGATCAGCTGCTACAGATTTTCAAAGAATATCTTAAAGAAGTGAATGCAAGTATCAGTCTGTAGACAGATGTCAGATCTCCTTTTGATCCAGCATCTTCTCTACTGTCAGGACTCTGGTGTTTTAATTGAGGCAGAAATGCTGCTAATTCTCCTCAGACACAATGGGGGTCACATTTCTTCCTAGGCAGCAGTACTCCCTTTCTACTAAAATCAGTTTGTGAGGCTATCTGCTCTAAAATCTCCCCTGGATACCTTCCAACTTTGAAGAATAAAAGAAAATCCCCTGCTTCAAAATTCCAAGATATTCTGCACTATCCAGTCTCCAAAGATAATGCTGCACAGAAGATAACTGCCAGATGTTTACCCAGACCTTTTCCATCCTATTTCTTATGAAGGCAACAAATTATTGCTCTCTTCTCTCTATTCATGACAATCTCAGTGCTTCTTATTGGAAAATAAAACCTCTCAGCTTCAATACTTTGCTTCTATGAATGCCTTTTGAAGCCAAGTAATTATTCTCAGCTTCATAAATTTTGTGCTTAGTGCTTTTTTCCATCCTCAAGCCTCATTCCTAGGTTAAATATGCAGCATTTTTCTTCATAAATCCCTAGAACCACGTGTTTTCTTGCATCTTGAGGTCACAAATGGCCCTCAAATAATATTTTTATTTCTAGCTCTATGTTGGTGTATTTTGTGGGGGCACATGTCATCTACTGAGATTTTTTTTCATGTTCTTGTGTCCAATTACTGTATTCTGGAGTCTGTCCACTGTTTGCTGCAGTGGCTGTTTCAGTTGAGCAGAGGAGAAAGATGCAAAAGGAAAGTCACACGATGAACAGTCAACCAGCACAGGGCTGTCAGGGTATTCAAGTCCACTGTGTGAATAATCTTGGTTTTCTTTGCACTTCTCATGAAATAACAGGGAATAAGATTATTTTCTCAGTGACATTTGGATATCCTTAAAAAAGACACTTCAGGGACAGAAGTCTTACATAGGCATTTCATGAACAAGGGCAAGAAACTTCCACCTTACGAAGAAATTTTTCTACAATTGGCTACCTAAAGATAGTGACAAGAAGTGCTTTAAGAAAAACAGCTGAGTGATAAAATAAGAAAGTGAGAAATAGCCAGATCATATGCTGTTCTGGGCACAGAAATAGCTCATTTTCTCTTTAATGGACAGCCCAGGAAGGAAAGGACGTGGAGAGAGGTTGGCCTTGGACTGGCTAATTTTGAAACTCAAACTGGTTATCTGAAGAAAGAAACAGGGATTCATCTGAGAAGCAGGTTTGGAAGTGAAGAAGAGAAAGGGAGAGCAGGAGAGGGCATGGTAATGGCTAGAGGAGGGAAAGATGCAAGAGGGGCCAAGCATGAACCATTTTGGTCAACAAGTCTGATCAAGGAGGCTAAGAAGAGAGACATACATGTAGGATCCATTCTGATGGCAACTTATGAGGAGTTCATTGGTGTAGCACCTGTAAGAAAAGAATAAGAACAGACATGAGTAGAAGGAATGGGGTTCAACCAGCCAGAGTGAAAAGCGGATGTGGAATTATGGAGAAAAGCAGGAAGGGCGGTAGATGCAGTCTGAAGTCAAAGCATGGATCAGAAAGGAGCCAAAATGGACATAAAGAAGGAAAGATGCAAAACAGTTAGGTAGGAGGCAGAAAAGTGGAGATACAGTCTTTTAGGCTTGTGCCTGTCCTTCCCCCATTCTCAGTATCGGGCTTAGGACCTGTTTTCCAGCTTTCTCCCTCAGAGACCAAGACAATTATCATAACATAAGAGCAAACCAAAGGGAACCCTGGTATCTCAGCCAGTTTAAGAGAATGTGGTGCCCAGACAAAGTAGGATATCAGTGCCCAATTTTGTGTCCTGATGCCAGGCTTGGCCCATCTTCAAGCCAAGTTCCCAGTCCTGTAACACTTGGATGGCATGAACTTATTGAGAAGGTGGAAATACCTGGCCCAGTACCACCTAAAAGGGAGGTAAACGGAGAAATGATTCAAGCACAATTTCACGGACACTGTGGTCACTGCTTGTAAGGAAATCAGAGCTTCTGATCTTGGGCTTTCAAAGGAGACAGAGAGATCAAGGCAGTTGTCATGTTTACTCATGTCACAGGCAAACAGAGAGATGGGACCACCCCCCACTTAATGTCTAGTGCTTCTGAAAATACAGTGACCAGTCCAGTGGTTAACTAAGTGGCCAACACTGTTTGTAAACCAAATCCAGCTAAATGATAAGGGCTGTATAACCCCAACATAAGAGAAATCTGGCCTATGCTTTACAGAAGCTGCAGAGACTTCCTGTTTTGGGAGGATTCCTGGGAAAACAAAGGGGGTTTATGCCCTCTGTTTAACATCCTCTGCCCTCAGCTGCAAGTCCTTTCCTCTCACATTATGGGTCCAGCAGCAACTGCAGACCAGAGACCCTCTAGGATGACTCTCTGTCTCTGACACAACTAAACCATTTCCAGAAATACAGCATGACCAGTGAACTTTCTGGGACACCTTTTATACAGTGTAGTGAAGTTTCGGCTCTGCATGTCCTAACATACCCCTGTATATTCACTGTTTACATTTTTTATACCTGTTGCAGCTCATCAAAGCCGAGCTGTGGAAAAGCCATCTTTCTGTCAGATGAAGTTTTGACATGCTCGGTACTGCTGACCAATGACATGTAAATAACTCTGAAAGAAAGGAGAATTACAGAACAGACAACATCTATCCTGTGGTGAGAAATCCAGAAAGGGCTTATTCACTGTTTCGGCAGCAGGCATATATGCACATCAATATCACGTTTACTTAAGGAGTGGACACCTTGGCAATAAAAAACTGAACAGCAACTTAAAGATCAATGCACGCACAGTTCCTAGTGAATAAAGGAAACATATATGAAAGCAACACATTTAGCAGGTACTGCTGAAGATGCATGACACCTAATATACTTTCCAACAAGTTTATACTTGGGCAGGTGCAGCACACCTCTGATGTCAAGATTCTTGTGCTATAGGATTCATAAATCTGAAAGAAAAATAAAAGTAATCTGTCTTTGTGTTAAAGATACTGGATTCCATCAATTACGGGGAAGGCTGATGGGAAACAACTTGTCCATGAGCACTGCCACCTAGAAGATATGCTATTTATTCAAGCTGAACCAAAAGGTTGATCAGACTTGGGCACACGGTGGAATCACTTCAACGCAGTTTTTTGTCTACCAACAAGTCGGCTCCTGCCCGGAGCTCTGGCCAGGGAGGAGCAGAAGCAGCGGGATCGGATCCGGCTACCCCGTCCCTGGCTCGGCAGGCCGGGGACATTCTGCTGCAATCCCCGCTTCACGCCGGCAGAGGGCAGCCGCCACCAGGGAAAACACCGAGCAGCGAATTTGCAAGTCATGGAAAGGAGCGGCAGAAAACGGCTTGGAAAGAACCAGGCTCGGCAGCTCCCCGTGTTCGGCTAGGGCAAGGGATTGCGTGCCCCGGAAAGAGGCAGGTCTCTATTATCTCTCTCTATATATCTACCCATCCATCCGCTCATCCATCTATCCATCTATGTCTGTACATTCATCCGTCTATCTATCTAATTACCTACCTACCTGCTAACATCTTTTCCACAGAAACTGGCTCCCATTGTGCTGCTCGGTGCTTGGTGCACCGGGGAAAGGAGCACACACTCAGATCCAGGGAAATAAGCTCAGATCGAGAGACTTTTTAGCTTAAAACAGGAGGCTGGAGAGAAAAGGGAGTTACCAGGTCATCAGTGAGGTGGTGAGATTGTGGGGGGGGGATCCGGCTGGGTCTGTGCTGGGTTTGGGATGGGATATAGCTCATGGAACAGCTATGGGGATCGTTTTATCCCTTGGGGTCCCTAACGCTGGCTTTCTGCCCTAGCCACAGATCAGAAATGAAATTGCAGTAGTATTGAGCAGTGTGCTGATTCCCCCCCAGCACTGGGACTACAGGGCAAGTGAGGACACCAGTCAGTTTAAATCCTGGGAATCAGGGATTGTTGTAGGAGACACTCGCCTGAATAATCTCTTAACTTCCTTCTCTGTCATGCCAGAGTGCCTCTAATGCAGAAAATATTCATACCATTTTAAACATGCTTAAAGAATTGTGTCTGCATTCACTACTACATGCCTGTCTTCTGTTTTAATTTTTACAGAAGACAAAGAAAGAGGATACAGAGAGCTATTTAGAGAGAGAGATGGTTTTCAGGAATTCATATTATATATATAATATTTCTAATCACTTACCTGAATTTAAATTCACAGGTTTGTCCATGACTGATTTGTTATTTTAAAATACATTAAAGAAAATACACCCTAAAAAGTTTAAGCCAAGATTTTTAAATAATATTAGTGATACATAGGTATTCAAATTCAAGAAGATTCAGCCAAGGCACAGTAAGCAGATCTAATTTTCAAGAAGCAAACAAGATGCACTACTGTAAACCTCCTGTTTCGATCCTTAAGGTACAGGTAATATAGGTTTTATATCATTTTTTTTTCTTCTTTTAAAAATGTTTTGTTGAAAACATTTTTGTACCTGCACTTCACAGTACTACTTTATTTCTGCTGAAGATCAGTTTATTGTTTACTTGGGCTGTACAGTTTTAGTCCTCTAGTCCTTGGGCTGTACAGTTTAGTCCTCTAGACTTGCAAATGCAAATGCAAGTATAGTTAGGTAAAGATATTTGAAATGCAAATAGGCCGTGTGTTCTGCATTGTGCTAGAGGAAAATGAATTTTTATATGTCAAGTTAGGCAGGTACATAGTATCTCCGCTCTTGAAGAAAATTGTGTGTATGGAAAAATGTATGTTTTACTCAACTTCATTGATCACCATGTGTGTAGTTATGACTAGCCCTAAAGGCCCAGATGATGAGAGACTACTTAAAATATGTCTTAACTAGAAATTAAAGACAGATTTCTTACAGTAATCCTGAAAGCCCTGCTCCTTGTCTTCTGAACTTGGAGATACACTGCTGAAGAGCATTAGTTCTTTCATGGTAGAGTTCTGTAAACCTACAGAAATCTGCTTCTACATATGTGGATGTGTCCCAACATTACCAAGCAACTTGTTTTTTTCCTTTTTTAAGTGGGGTCCAGAAGTTTGTGATCCCATGTCTGTCTTCCAGAAGTGATTTTGTTCACTTGGCATTTCAAGGACAGATTTTGTGCAAAATGCAGTGCTGCTATGCAAAGTCCAGTGCTTTCTTTTAAAACTTTAAATGGAGAAGAATATTGTATGATCTCCTTTTTATCTAATACCATTCTATGTTTAATGTTTCAAAGTTAAACTCTGTCTAAAAGTGTTCAGACTCACCTCTGGGTATTAGATGATAGGAACTTTGGCGTGAGACTGGAGTGATTCTTAGCCTTCCTCTGAAAACATGCATTGTTGTTCACTAGCAGGTGGTAGTTAACAACTAAATCAGTATGTATTTGCGTCCTCATTTTATTTCTTTCATCTGCATCATTCTCTTTCTCGATATACACACAAGGGTGTGTAGTGATAGGACAAGCGGGAACCACTTTAAACTAAAAGAGGGCAGATTTAGATTAGATATTAGGAAGAAATTCTTCACAATGAGGGTGGTGAAACACTGGAACAGGTTGCCCAGAGAAGTTGTGGATGCCACCTCCCTAGAAATGTTCAAGGCCAGGCTGGATGGAGCTCTGAGCAGCCTGGTCTAGTGGAAGATGTCCCTGCTCATGGCAGTGGGGTTGGAACCAGATGATCTTCAAGGTCCCTCCCAACCCTTACCTTTCTATGATTCTGTGATTCTATACATTAATCAAGGTAGTTAAAGAAAGAAATACTCTTAGAAAGCCCAAACCTAGTAAAAAGTCATGGGTGACTCTGAGAGAGGTTAAGAATTAATGCGGGCTGCCTGTGTGAAAAAGAAGTGTGTCCCTTAAGTTGAACTTTTAAATCTCAAACTGAAGTTTAAATGTCTGTCATTTCAAACATACAGGAAAAAAAAATCTCTATGCCCAATACACAATCATCAGCCATTCTGAGGGTAAAACTGGGGTGTTGGATACAGTGACAGGAACAGATAAATGTTCATTAACATCGTTGTTCAGTAGATGGAGTCTGAGTTACTTTTGCACAAAAATGCTAAACCAAAAGAATTCTAGCTATCCAGTCTCTTTGTTTATTGACACTTCCCACTAAATGCACATAACAAAAAGACATCAGCGAAACTATTTCGCAAAACCTTTAAGATGAACAGAGTAAACCTGTGCAGTGATTCTTGTTTTGTACGTAACCTTCACTTATTTACACACATGCCTCATGAGCAAAACTTCAGAAAAATCAAGATAGATGTTGAACTGTACAGACTATTGAGTTCTAGCATCACTAGGATACAGCAAAATTTTTTTTTCAAGGCAGTGTTACCTAAAGGTGAACTACAGTAAAAAAACAAAAGGCAAATACAATAATAATATTTTAATTTATGTAGACTTCAGACAAGACATTTGATGTTGCCTCTGAGAATCTGAGATTTTTGACTTGCTTCCTCTCCTTCTTACCTCACTGATGGCTCAAATGCTCTCCAAGTTTGGAACAGTGAGACACAACTGGCTGAAAATACAGCTTCCACCATGAAATATCCGATGTGTTCCAGGATGTCACAAAGGAGAAGAACAGTGATGTCTAGTACCAATAATAAAAGATGCATTAGAGCAGTAGCTATGTGATAAGACTGGGAAACTAATTTACCGTCTTTCAAATTAACAAAAATATAGGCTTGTTTGTAGTTATTTTGGTTTGACCTGGATAAATGCCAGGTGCCCACAAAAACTGCTCTCTCACTCCCCCTCCTCCTGGACATGGGAGAGGAAATATGATGAAAGGCTCGAAGGTCAAGATAAGGACAGGGAGAGATCACTCACCAGTTACTGTCACGGACAAAATAGACTGAACTTGGTGAGAAAAGGAAGTTTAATTCATCGCCAATCAAATCAGAGTAGGGTAGTGAGAAATAAATCCAGATCTTAAAACACCTTCCCCCCACCTCTCCCTTCTTCCTGGGCTCAGCTTCACTCCCATTTCTCTACCTCCTCCCCCTGAGTGGCGCAGGGGGACAGGGAATGGGGGTTATGGTCAGTTCATCACACATTGTCGCTCCTTGTCCCTCAGGGGGAAGACTCTTCACGCTCTTCCCCTGCTCCAAAGTGAGGTCCCTCTCACGGGAAACAGTTCTCCACAAACTTCTCCAATGTAAGTCATTCCCACAGGCTGCAGCTCTTCACGAACTGCCCCAGCATGAGTCCCTCCCATGGGGTGCAGTCCTTCAGAAACAGGCTGCTGCAGCATGGGTCCACATGGCGTCGCAAGCCCTGCCAACAAACCTGCTGCAGTGTGGGCTCCTCTCTCCACGGGTCCACAGGTCCTGGCAGAAGCCTGCTCCAGCATGGGCTCCCCACGGTGTCACAGCTTTCTTCAGGCATCCACCTGCTCCAGCCTGGGGTCCCTTCCATGGGCTATACAGGTGCACATCTGCTCCACCGTGGACCTCCATGGATCGCAGGAGGACAACCTGCCTCACCTTGGTCTTCAGCACAAGTTGCAAGGGAAGACTCTCTGCTCTGGTATCTCGAGCACCTCCTCCCCCCTCCTTCATCACTGACCTTCGTGTCTACAGAGTTGTTTCTTTCACATTCTCTCACTCCTCTCTCCTCACTGCCGTTTTACCGCAGGTTTGTTTTCTTCCCCTTCTTAAATATGTTATCACAGAGGCGCTACCACTGTCACTGATTGGCTTGGCCTTGGGCAGCGGCAGGTCCATCTTAGAGCCGGCTGGCACTGGCTTGATCAGACATGGGGGAAGCTTCTTGCAGCTTCTCACAGAAGCCACCGCTACAGCTCCCCTGCTAACAAAACCTTGCCATGCAAACCCATAACAGTAGTTGAGGTGAAAAGTAAGAAATTCTGAGGAACATGAAATAATCATGTAGATCTATTAATATTGGCAGCCCTTGTTAGGCAACTTCTGACTTACAATGTTTCTTAGAACAGATATTTGTTTTAGGAAAAAGATATCAGATTCTGAAACATATTACTGCTTTCTGCTGTTACATAGAAACTATCCATCTGTTGTCAAGTTTGCCAGTAGTTTGAAATCTTGCTGTAATACTACCACAATGCACATAGTGGGTACAGCATATAGGAGCAGTTAGCATGACACTGGACATAAATTTTAGTGAGAGATACATAAGCCACCATGACCCCTTCACAAAAAGGCTAATACTAGTAAATACAGTCTACTTAAAGACTCCCTGAATGTAAGATGCATCATGCAATGCATTCCTTCTGCAATGCATTGTAGGATATTTCCAAAGCTTCTAGAGCTTTAAAGAGAGCTTTGGTTTATACTAAGATGATGATTAAGAGATTTAATGAAATGTTGTCAGGTGAAGACACTTACAAATGCCAGGCAGATAACAAGCAATGGGTCCTCAAGAGAAGTAAGAAGGAAATGTAAGCGAGTGTCAGAACTGTGCTATCATAGCTGAATCAATCAAAACCCTAAAGCTTCCTCTGGGAGTAAACTGCTGTGAGCTGACAGTAAAAGGTGAAATCAGAAAACATTTTCTCCCAAAAAAAGCCCCAAACAAAAAAAAAACCCACAAGCTGGTATAACTACCAATCCACTCAAATCTTCAAATTATAAAGACTTCACATGAATGGTCAAATTAGTTTCTTTAAAAAGTCAACATACAATTCTAACAAAAGTTCTTCATGCGTCCTTTGATGTGTCATTTGAAGTTTCACATCAAATTGTGAAGAGAAAAAAACAAAGAGCTGCCTTTCTGTTGGTCAGACATTTGCACTTGCCTCTGAAATGAAAATGTGTGCTATTATACACAGTTAAAATAAGATTGAGCTTGGAAAGTGATTCTTCTGTCAACTAATAAAACAATGAAAGACACTGAGAACATTTCAGAGGGCTGTAAATACTGGTTTCTTGGCCCATGGGAACAAAATCCTAAGACTATTCTGAAGATTTCTGAATTCACATTGTAAATTTTCTTGAATATATTGATCTACTTATCCTATAACCAGAGCAGAAAACATATTCTTTTTACAGGGAAACTGGATCTGCCATTCTTTAATGAGCTAGTAATTCTTAAATCCTAAGGACCCTTTAGCTTCTTAGGACTTTGTTTATCTATTTTCTTGTTAATTTTGGTATCTAAGTCAATGGAGAAGACAGAACACAGGAAAACTCTCTGAAAGAAAATGAAGGGAAACTACTGTACATTTCAATATCAGTCACTACCTTACCTATAGATAACTCTTTGCCAGAAAAAAAGTAAGACAGAAATTCACAGATTTTGTTTGTGCGAGCGATATTTGCAACAAGGCCTCTAAACGTATTCCTCTTCAAGGACATATGATTGTGAGTGTCCTGTTCTTCACAACAGTTGCAATGGCTGTTGAGGGGCAAGATATTTAACCAAATATTTAACCAAATTAGATAACAGACTACAATTTGGTGCCTAACTTTGTAATTAAGTAGCTGAACATTGCCGAAGACTGAATTTCACAGACATTCAACTGTCATGACCATGTAATGTATTATTTCACAAGTTGATATAGAAGTAAATGGCAGTTTAAACTTGATAGTTCAATGGTTAGGCCAAAAATTGTCATCATTCTTTGGAAAAATATGCTTGAAAGTGGTTAAGACAGTCATGCTGATAAAGATCACATATTACACAGCAAGAGCACTGCGTACTGTGGGTTCCTTCACTTGCTGCTCCACGAAATACTTATCAATAATCTTTAAATATCTAGGTGGTGGCTGGGTCAATGCTGAGGACCACCCTGACCTTGCCTCTACTGCTCTTGTCCTGTCAGTGCCTTAGAGATTTCCTGGCTTTTGTCATGGATCCCTGTAATCCCTACTCAGAGATTTGGAAATAAATTTGCCATTGCTCTGCTTCTGCCTTTCTTCCAGTGCTGGGAGATCCTCTATTACAAGTATTATGGGATTGCCTCATCAGAGCTGGATTTCTAAATGGGATCCTGCATAGAAAGCACATCAAGAGACTTTGCTGATATGACCTTCCACCCTCCCTAAAGGGTCCCATGTCAGTGTCCATTCCATGTGCTTGCTGCCAGGTCATCAGAAGGGCAGGAGAGGATCGCTTGGTGGAAGCTGTGAGTCCAGTCATCTCCAAAATGGCACCTCCAACATGCCAGGACAATGATCCAGATCTTGAAGGTACTGCTGAGGCATATTTACAGGACAGAATGAGCACACTAAATGACATTCAGTGTTTAAACAGAGGTGCTTAGTGCTACTCAAGATGAAATACAGCACGATGCTACCTAGTGTATGTACACACAGCATGTAGGATGCCTGGCCTTGTCTTCAGTGCCAGAAGGATATGGGTCCCCAATAAAGCCGGGGTTACATCTTCTAGTCTTCTGTGGGTATCCCAGCCGCATATGGTACTGGATGCCAACCAGCAGGTAAAGGACTCTGACCTGCTGTTTCTAAAACACAGTTACTGGACCGGGACACAAGAGTAAACATGTAGCAAAAGTCGCAAGCAAGGGGAAAGCAGTGCTTTCACCAAGAAACAGAAGAAGTGAACGAGTCAACCTCCTGATTCCTACCGTGTCATATCTTATTTACTACTTACTTCTAGATACTCATCTCATTGTGCAGCAACAGCTTAAACTCTCATCACCAGTCTAATGAGGAGTGTGCAACTTAATGGAAAGCAGATTATGTGAAAGAGGTTTGATATCTTTCTCTGACAAGTTTACAAATACGAATGACAACAGACACTGTACTGCTGATATAAAATAATTAGACTTTTGTAAGACTTCTGGCTTTATGCCTCTAACAATCAGATAAAAAAGTAAAACCAAGAGCACCAGGGAAAATGAGTGGCACATACTGAACTGAATTTTTCAAGTTGATAGTTTCACTGCAGTTAATATGGGTACATCAAATAATTGCAATTAGACTAGTAATATCCTATAAAGACTCACTCCTGTGCTTTTGTATAGCTATAATCTTCCTCTGCAAGGATTTCGAGATCTAATGATAGCACAAACAAACATTTATTCTTGGAAAGTTTTCAGATTATATTAATATTGGGATGTTAATAAACAAGAAAGCCAATGAGTAGTTCACAGAGCTGTGGAATGCTTGATGTGGCACACCTAGGCACTTTTTAATACACTAAAACACAATGTCATTCCTGCAGGAACAAAGAATCATATGCAGAGACTGGTCTCTGGACAGTGCTCCAGAAGCCACTGGCTCTGGACAGGCTGAAAATTTCTATAAGCAATTCCTTGAACACCACTGGGAAGGCTAACACAACATGTGGATTACTAGAGAACACTGAATAGAAATACAGCATTTCTTTGAGAGAAAGCATTGTAACACAACCTACATGTGTGCACTTCAAAACTGTTGGTAGTTCATATATGACTAGTCTAGAGAACAGGGCACAGAGACTGGAAGAACTCCAGTCTCCAACTAACCATATGAAGTTATAGGTGGTGTGATCAGACTCTGATGAACTGATACCTATTAGATGGCTCTTTAATCTGTCAAGGACATCTGACATGTCCCTGTTACGATCCAGAAGTTTAAAGAAAGGAAAACAGGGAATAAAGTACAATTTCTAAGATCAAGAGGATGTGGCCAAGGTATATGCTGTTTTACCTCTCATTTGATATCTTCAAGACAATAGGTATGGTCTTTCTAAAGATAGTTTGTAATTGTCACAAGTCAGTGGTCTTCTTGCAGGGAGCAGTGCATACAAACACATGGTGTATGCCATGCACAGAGCAGATTAGATGATCACAAAATTCATCTTGCATCTGTGAAATATATCCATTGGTATCTAACATGCTCCAGGTCATATATCATGTATTCTGTATTCAGCCTCTCCACACTTGATTCCCTAATACCATGTAACTACTAGCTTTCCAAATCATCTAATCTTTTGATTAACACTCTGATTCCCCAGAAATTACATTTTTAAACAATATAATGAAACAAATTCAGCTTTTACTCTGCTTTATGCCCCTAGTAGAGATAAAGAGAACTAGAGATGTTCACAGAAGTTAATGAAATAACAAGGATGAAACAAAGTTCAAACTCCATACCTCTGGAAACAAACACACATCTCTTTCCTTCTCGTCAAGATATCTGTGAGCATCAGATGTTGCTTCCTGTGAGTCTGTTTCCCACAGGATTCTTACAAAAGGCAGACTGATCTCTGTGCTATCCCTCAGGGACTACATACATATGTATTAAGTAGAATAAGTTGCTGTGGGGTTTTTTTTGTTTGTTTTGTCATTTTGAAAATACTGCTTTTCAATTCCAATTATCTTCTGAAGAGCAGATATCCTGCTGATCTCCTGGTTATATTTACTTTTTTTTTTCCTTTGAGAGCTGCAGAGCCAGGTCTGCTCTGTCTGTTCGGTATCACAAATGTTAGCTGAAGTGTTAATGAAGATCCATCTGCAGGGCCAGATGCTGGCCTTAGTAACAGCTGTACCCAGCTACTTCACTCTCTGCCATTGTATATACTGAAATTATGATTTTTCGGAAGATAAAACATCCATGTGATGTGTTATATATTATCTTTCCTATTGCACCTATCCACCAGCCACTGTAGACAGTCAGACTTTAACCAGAAATGGTGCTTTCTGGCAATAGAAAACACACTACTTTTTGCTTATATTAGGAACATGTGTGATCTGTTTTCAGTCAGACAGCAAACATGAGGTTCTTAAATCCTGCACTTACGCCATTGGTTTTTAAAGCAAAATATGAGTTTAATCTGTCTTAATTGGAATAGGAAACCTTTTGACATGTCATTTGTCATTACACCACTTGCCCCACTGAGCAGTGGGCTCCTATTTTCCTTACCCTTCTTTTTGTGTCAGTCCACTTCTAGAAGCTTTCCAGTTGCTGTGATAACAGTCACTGGTTCCCACTGCAGCTCAGCTTCAGCTACACTACCTTGACCTCAGCACAGTCAAGTCAGGTCTCTATATTCTTTTCGAGCAGTCTGTCACCACTTCCACTGTGTAACTCCTTTTTGCTTTTGAGCTCGGTCAAGAAATTGGTGCTTATTCATGTTGTTTTCTGCCATGCCTGTTTGACTTCCCGTGCTTTGGAATGGCACCTTCTTGTGTTTTAAGGAAGCTGTCCTTGAAAACCGATGGTCTGCCCTGGGTCTTTTGCCCTTCACTGCAGTAGTAAGTTGGGCAGAAGTTTCTAGGGAATGTGATTAGGATGTGGGTAAAACCAGCTGGGATATGGAGTGGTAATGAAACAGGTTAATGGTTGCTCCTTTGAAAGGCTGTACAATCACAAATACATAAATACTACCAACAGGAAACAGGAGGTATTTAGTATTTTACCCATGCAAGCTGAAATTTTTAATTACCTGGGTTTCCTCAAGGTCAGCATTTACTACTAACTCTTACAAACTAACCAGAAAGGATTATTCTACTTATAATGCCACCATCTGTATTCTTGTTTTATTCCTTTTCTGTGATTTAAAGCACAAAGGTCCATTTAGAAGCAAATAGGACATCTTCAGTCACCAGCTATTATCTGTTGTGTCCTTTGCTAATGACTGTATTAACTTCTTTCCCCAAAAGATCATAGCATTTTTTGTTTCTGACACTGTTACTTCTCATGTGTTGGTACATGACTCTCACATGTTCTATCTTCTGTCTTAATGACAGCCAAGTTTAAGGAAAGTTCTGAAAGATATTTCATAGCAAAATACCAGGATGCAAATGAAATTGATGGAAAAGGATAAGTAACGTCTACAAAAAAAAAAACCACCAAAAAAACCCAACACCTTCTGCAGACACAACTCTCCAAGCCGAAACTCTTTGGCTATAATAAGTTACTAATAAATATACTATGACAAATTACTAATCAAAAACTATTTCGACAATTCATATCTGCTGGTTACTTACCAGCTGGGTGCTTTGTTCGTTTAAGTTGCCAGAAGAACTATGACTTACCAGATTCTGGCCTTCTCTTTCTTTCCCTTACTCAGTCTCCAGTTTATCAGAAGACCAGGTACCCCAGCTGTTAGCTCTGGCATTTATTTCAATGTAGCTCTGTAGGGGTGATTAACCTGAACAACATACATCTGTATGTTACGTACAGAAATATCTGAAGGAGCAAATGAAGTGAAACAAGGTAAAGGCAGAAAACCTCTGTACACCACCAGTCCCATGAGCAAATGGAAAAAGGAGCTCTTGCTGGTTGATGATACTGTTACGTCTCCATTAGGATCAGCTATGACAGGAACAGAGGAAAAACCCACCCATAGTTCGGATCGATCAAAGTGAGGATGCTTCAAATGCTCCAATAAGTTTGTGGCATTCTACAACTTGCTCTGGTGCATTAAACATTTCCTTGTTATTTGATTGTGTGTCTTTTCATGCCTGCTATATAAAAAAAAAACCCCACTTTAATCAGCAGAATCTAGCAAACGCATGCTGCTTTAAAGGAAGAGAGGCTAGCAGGGAGCTCAGCTTACATAAAGGGGGAAAATTCAAACATGAAAAAAACACCACAGAAGTTTTTTTATATTAATTTCTGTTTACTTGTGTGTTAGTCTTTAGCCCTTTACTCTTCCAGTGTTCTTCATATTTCCTTTGTTTTCTTTGCTTACGTCCATTTTTTCCATCTATTCTCCTTTTCTAACACTCCTTCCTATATGGGACACCAGCTCACTATGAATTATTCTGATCACACCATCGCATTCAGAATAACGAAGTGCATATGAAGTTAAGCAACATAAGCTTGCCAGTCCCTTCGAAGTACAAGATAAATCTGCAGCGGGAAGATGAAAGCATTAGATATTATCTTGTGATGCCTTGTGTGTCTGCATAAAACTGAATCCTTGGTACATCTTTTGCAATAACAAATCTATTCCAATGGCAAAGAACTTGACACCAACTTTAATAAATACCAGTTGTAGTTCTGGTTTACTCTCTGCTCCTCAGAGTTCAAGATTCACTCACTACTCCTTGGAGAAGACTGCATTTGTAAGTGAAGTAGTGGCCCATCCCATCCTAATGGAAGAATGTGTTGAAGAAAGATTGTAGATAAGGTGGAAGAAGCAATTTGTATGAGATAGTGATTCTCTGCAAGATACAGAATAAAGTCCCAGGGACAGCCCAGTGCATTTTGAGAAATTCAGATGGAAACTTCAGAGGAATGAAGAAACCTAAAAGCAGTGAGAAAAAACATGCCACCAAGACAATTTTGAGGGACAAGCCTGATGACTAGGCTGTGTACATTCCCTGGTGTACCTGCAATGTAGTGATAAAGCACAGGGATGTAATAACTCATTTCCTTTCTCAGCACTGAGAAGACCAAGTTCACTTTCTAGGACAAATCAGAAAATTTTCAAAAAACTTCTGTTTTATGCCTTCTGGTAGAAGTTTTTAAGGGATCTGAGTGTGAGTTTGGGATTGGCAGAATACAGCAGTGTCCTACTCTTAGTATTCCCTACTAGCAGTAACTGGAAACAAATCTGCCTTGTACTTTGCAGAGATTTCCCCATGGCAGTGGTTCCTCTTTGCTCACCACAGGTTAGTAGAGCAGGCACTTTCCCAGTGTCTCCTTCAAACTCTGAAGGAGTCTCATACTAGAATCTTTCACTTGTCAAATGATCTTCACTTGTTGATGATGATCTGACCACTGACGAACAAAGAATTTTCTTAGGGTTTTTTCACATGTATCAACTGCCACTGATACCACTGACCACAGGATAATATTCAACTGTTTGGACAGGTGGGCAGGAGAGGCGGAGCTCCATTTTTCACTTGAGGAGAAGCTGAGCAACAACAGTCTATGAATACTTGTTTGTTTTTATGACAAACAAAGGGATCTCCACAGAGGTTTTCTGCCTCTATTATGTAATTTTTTCCCCTTCTAGCAATGCTTGGTCTGTTCCCTCAGGAGGAACCTACTGTCTTCAGATATTAGACACTCATCAAGTATGTTCATATCAAACCAAAACACCTCTATGCACTCCAAAAGCTTTCCAGGGTCCCTTACTCATTACGTTCTCCTCCAAGCCAGAACAGGATTGTAGCTGATGTGTACTGTACTGGATGGCAGTGGGGAGAGTGTTATGAACTTCACAGGGTTACTCTGTGCTTAATAGACTTCTACATTCTCTCTCTCCTCATGCAAGAATATGGAAGGTCCCCGAGGAGGGTTTCTGGACACACCGTGAGATTCACCAGCAACTGATAAAAGGAGTAGACAGGATCTGTAAGAAGACAGCTCTTTGCCCAAATCTGATTTCCTAGTGAGCTTTGATCTAATGGGACCTTTCATACTCCAAGATATCATGCATAGCTTTCTTACACCAGGAGGTATCATATACCAGTCCCAGGTGTCGTGAGTGACACTTGGCAAACTAGAAGAATACCTCTCCACAGCAGCCATCTTCCTAATCCTAAACGGTGCAGGTTCCTCTGTTTCTAAAAATTAGAGTTCAACACAGTGACTATATCACTTCCGGCATGACCTGATAGAAAGTAACAAGGTACATTCATTGTATTTGAAGATGAAAAGTTCCAGAAGTAGTGAAAGAACACACAATGTAAGTAGCAGACCTTTGGACATGCACCTACAAAAGAGAATGTTTCAGGCAGAAATCCTGTCTGAGAAATCCACAGTGTGGTTCACAAGGCAGATGAGAGGCAAAACAAGCATCCTTCAGGAGATGCTTCCCTGCCACAAGTTTTTGAAGCCACGTTCGTTGTGCTAAAAGGCTCTTTGAAATGTGATAACAACACAAACTGGGGGGAAACATATCACTGAAGTCAGTCATATTTCTAATGTTGTTAGTTACTACTTGGAATTTCTGCTGTTTGGCCAAATGGTGGTATTTTGTTTGTACCTACCTAGGTCTATACGGCATTAGCCCCAGAACAGGCTTTCTGGGTAAATTCTTCTACTATAACATAGCTACCACAGGTAATAATTACTGGTTTTGTCCAGTACAAAGGAAATGCAAATTTTTAAACCATTTTTCATTGTAATATAAAATTCATATAACAGTTACTTCTAGTTTAGACAGCTTTCTTATCTTGCCAGCTCCCTAAATGTTGATTGTGTGAAGCACTTCTGAAATATTCTGAAAAGCAGCATAATGTCTGGGCTGTTACCTTGATTTTAGATGGTGTGATCTAAGGTAAAAGGCAATGTACCCTGTAAGTCAGCTGTGTATTTTGGCCATTTCCTGCATCATTGTTTGCTGTTTTGTTCATATATTTCTTTATATCTTCCACTGTAAATTAATAAAACAAGAAGTTCAAATACACCTCAACATCTCTGTACTGTGTTCAGTACAATGAACTTCCATTAGGTTTTCCTAATTTCTAAACAGAAGACATGAAATTTTTGTAATATTTTTAATTACCTGCAGTTCCTTGGTCCATGTGTACTTCTGACTGATTTATATTCTCTCTGTTTCTGTAATATCCGTTTTATAACAAGCAGATGGTCATATCACACAGGATATCTTAAATGCAACATGTTCATAAACTTAGCAAATCCAAAGAAATATTATCAACTGATAAAAGGCTTGAAGGAAATTAAATGTGAGGAAAGAGAGTTAAAAATGTATAGCTTAGGGAGAAATAGATGAGGTGGTGAGATATAAGTCTACAAAAATCAAAAATGTGTCAACAACGAAGCAAGAAATAACAGAGGCACAGGGGTACAAAACTAAGCATGTGCACAGAATGACGTAAGGGAAGATGTAACCCAAATGCTAAGGAACTGTTGGGGTTTATTTACATATAGATCCCTGCAAATCCAAACATAATCTCCTTATAAAAGCACATTCTAAAATTGGTTATAGCAGGTTTTTTTAATGAATATTCTGGAGCAAAACTGAGAAACAGAGACCATGAAAGAGAACAATTGGTATTCTCGACCTTCTTGATCATTTGCCTGCTAATATCTTTTCTCTAACTGCAAATTATATTAGAAAAATATTAACAGGGAAGCACCTCAAATTTAAGAGGATGTGCTGTAGTTACTGAAATTAAAGAGCATTCCTAGTATCAAAATTCCAGGTTTAACCTCAACTTTGAATTTATCCAGCTGTACAAAGAAGGAAAGGTAGGAGTAAAGATTATGACGTTTTACCTCTGCCTTAAAGTTACACCTTGTGTTGTAAGTATCACTTGTTAAATGGTTATCGTAATGCAAAGGAAGTTTGTTGTACCATCATATTTTTATCACCAGCAAGTATAGAATGTTTTTGAACAAGTTTGGTGTTGACCTCTCTGCATATGTTTTTGAACAAGAGCCCATGGCCTGACTGTTTAGCAGTAACCATGATATCAGCATAACTGACAACAGTATTTCAGTCGCATGAGAAACAATAACAGCCATAGGAACCACTAAAAAACACATTAAAGCAAGCCGCTTTTCCCAGGGACAGATGTTATTATTTTAGAAAACAAAACCTGCTGAAGGAAAATGGATTTTTGCCAGATTTGGTACTTAAAAAGAAAGCAAAAAAGAGAATAAAAGAAAAAATTAGAGCATTTGAAGATTAAGCAACTGTGCAAAATGAGAAAGCCTCCATTGCAGAATACTGAGGCAAGTACCAAAAGAACTGGGCCAATATTAGCATATGTACTCAGTACGCTTCCGGAAGCAAGGAAATGTTTATAAAGATTCAAGTGTAACACCCGTCTTTCATACTAATGTAAATACAACAAAAAAAAATACAGGAAGGGTAACAGAGGACACTGTTAAGCCAAGATAGAACAGGCCAGCTGGACTGTTCTGATTTAATTAAGGAGAGTTTGACTCAGTGGAATTCTCACATGGCAGATTATTCTTATCAAAACTGACAGAATTTTTCACAGTGGTAACAAATATCACAGAGGGAGCTGTGGACATAATAGTGATTTGACACTGTACTGCGTATTGATAAATTAGGAAGTTAATGATTAGGGTATATACAGCATGAAAAACTTGCAAAAAGGAAAAAGATGGCTTTGAAATTAAATATATGATATCAAAAGATAAAGTTTTAATTTACTCAGTTTCAAATTTTATTTTACTCAGCTTCATCAAATTAAATGTATCTGCCTACTCCTAATATCTTTTTGTCAACTAATTGTAGAGGCATAATTTACCACTTTCAGCAAAACGTGAATTCCTATGTTTTGTGACCTCAAAATTGAATTTGTACCTAAAATGGAATAAATTGTACACTATCTAAATATAACCAATCCTTTCTTTGATTCTGGTCTTGTCTTTTCTTCCTGGGAGCCCACTGTCAAGCTGCTTTATCAGGAACCAGTTCTCCCATCATGAACAGAGCCACAGAACAGTTGGAGTTAGAAGGTACCGTTTGGAGATCATCTAGTTCAACATCCTCCCAAAGCTGGGTAGGTTAAGGCAGGTTTCTCAAGCTCTTGGCTGGTTGGCTTTTGGACACCTCTAGGAATGGAGACTCCATGACCGCTCAAGGTGATCTGTTCCAGAGGTCAACTATTCTTACAGTAAGAAAGATCTTTCTTAAGTTTAGAACAGTATGTATGTATGTATTTCCGTTCCTGCCCATTGTCTACTGTCCTGTCTGACAGTTTATCTCTGTCTGCTTTACTCCCTCCGATCAGGGATTTGATTGATAAAAATCCCCCCAATACTTCCCTAGGGTTAGCTCTACCAGTGTTCTGAGCATCTCCTCATAATGCTGACAGGTCTCCAGCTAAACTTCCTCTCTCTAGTCACAATCCTTTGAGCCTGGCAGTTTAGCCAGTTTTCAATCCACTGCAGTGTCCACTTGTCTAGGCCATACTTTATCAGCTTGTCAGTATGAATATTACCAGAAATAGCATTGAAAGCCTTATTAACATCAAGGTAAGCACCATCCACTGCTCTTCCCTCATCCAGTGATCTAGTCATTTCATTGTAGAAAGATTTCAGGTTGATCAAACGTGATTTCCCCTTCACAAATCCTTACTTACTACTCTCTATCACCTTCTTGTCCTTAATAATTTCAAAACGGTTTCCAGGCTTCTTTGCTCACCATCTTCCCAGAGACTGAGGTGAATCTGGTAGACTGTAGTTCTGTAGATCCTCCCTCTTGCCAGTCTTGAAGATACTAGTGATATTTACCTGCTTCCAGTTCTCGGGAACCTCCCTCAAACACTATGACTGTTCAAAGATTGAGTGGCCTTGCAGTGACATCAGCCAGCTCTCTCTGCACTTGTGGGTGCTTTCCGTCAGATGTCATGGACTTAAGTATATCCAGTTTGCTTAAATGTTCTCTAGCCAAATCCTTCTCCTCTAAGGGTAAGTCTTTATTGCTCCAGACTTTCCAAATGCCGTCAGAGACCAGGGATTCCTGAAGGCAAATCTTACTCATAAAGACCAAGGCAAAGAAGTCATCAAGTGCCTGCTTGTTCTTTGTCTTCTCCCTCGAGTCATTCAGCAGTGGGCCCACATTTTACTAGTGTTCCTTCTGCTGCTGATATACCTGTAAAAGCTTATTGCCTTTCCCACCCCTCTTCTTATTAAACTCTGAACGGGCTTTGGCTATCCTATGCCATTCTTGCATGCCTCTTGGACAGCATCTTTATATTCCTGTGGGGTCACTTGTGTATTCTTTCATCTTTTGTAAGCTTCCTTTTCATGTTTGAGTTGTGCCAGGGGCTCCTTGATCATCTATGCAGGCTTTCTGCCACCTTCATTGAATTTTCTACACATTGGAGTGGATCATCCTGGAGCTTGAAGAAGGTAAAACTTTGAAATCTCCTGAACTCTTCTCTCCAGGACCATAATCCATGGGATTCTTACAAGCAGGTCCCTGAACAGACCTAAGCCTACTCTACTGAAACCTAGGGTTGAGAGGCTGCTGTCTGCCCAGTTGCCTCCTCCTAGAATCCTTAACTCCACCATCGTGTTGTCCCTAAAACTAAGGCTTCCCCAGCCTTCACACCCCAGACAAATTCTTCCTTGTTAATAAGTATCAGGTCCAGAAAAGAACTTTCTCTGCTTGACTCCTCAGTCATCTGTATCAGGGAGCTATTATTAATGCACTCCAGAAACCTCCTGGCTTGCTTGTGTCCCACTCTGTTGCCCTTTCAGCAAATATCAGAGGGGATAGATACTCCGAAGAATCTGTGAGAACTTTGTGGCCATTGTTCCTTATGCTGCAGGCAAGTGCAGTAACTGTCCCAGCTAGGGAGAAAGGATACACAACGATGCATAACTACACTGAGAATACACTGGTAGTTAATCAAGTGAGAACTATTTCTTCATTCAATCCCCAGCTAATGAAAAGCCTTTCTACTGCTTTATCTTTACAGTGCTGCTGTGTGTCATGAAGAGAAAATTGGTCAGCAGTTTCCATTTATTTTTTAATATGGTAAATATGTCAGAGCTTAACAGGAGGGAGCACACCCTATGTTCATCTGAATGCAAGGACATAATTATAACCTAAAAGACTCAGAACATTCTTATACAACCCTCTGGTTGAGGCTGTTGTACCACCCAGAAAGTAGTTCTAGAGGAACTCCAAGTCATTTCTTGTTGAAAAACATCCTTTGTGAATGCTCATCAGCTCTAAAACTTGTCTCCCTACTTGGCCTGAGAGAAAAATTTTAGTGACTTTGGCTCCAGAATTGTACTTTAGTTAAGACTGAAGTTATTTTTGCAAGTCCAACATGTTTCTAGCTAAAAACTCGTTAAGGTTGAAGGCAGTCACCCTAGATAATATCAATCAAATAACAAAAAATGTTAAAAGAATTACTCATTTATTTTACCAACAGTAGTGTTTACAGCAGCATAATCTGTTATGAAGATCATTTCAAAATAGGCTAATATTTGGAAGGAAATTAAATGCAGGCTTTGACAGATATCTGTTCTGAAGATCAGAGCTGGGCCACACATATTGATTCTCTGTAATAACATTCTGACTTCAGTTTGCAGACTCTCAGACCTCTCAGTTTGGCAGCAAGAAAGCAACACATTTATCTCTGTCGGGCTGATATTGTGGTCATTTCATAGACAGAAAGGAAGATAGTGGGCTCCTTACTAAGAAAATGTAATATGTACATAAGTTAAGTAGTGCTTGGAAAGTTTAGTTCTGTAGTTTCATATACGCTGTAATACTTTTTAAAACCCACTTTCTAGTGTGGCATTTAATTATATGCTTTATAGGGTACATATGTGAAAGCTGCATTGCATCACATAGCTGCATCATACAACCCCATGTCAGCATTTTCCTCCAGGAAGAAGATGCATAAATCCCGTTTTCCGGAGTGATCTATGGATGGAAGAAGCCAGAGGAGGAATGCTTCCACACCACGGTGCTGTGGTGCACTTCTATATCACAAATGCATCCAGCTGATGATTAGTCCTTTACTGTTGATGTGTATGAAAGTATGAGCTACTGCTCAACTGACCTGAAGGGGAGATTGTGGAGTACTGAGAAAAGGTCAAAAAGCAAATCCCACAACTGACTGGGGCTGAAGAGACCAAACTGGATATGCTTTCCTTTATAGCTACTAGTGACCACATAATCCAACCCACCTGTGGAACCTGTCAGTCTCAGCTGTATAGTTGCACTGGCTCACCAAACTTGAGACCTGGGCTCTGAAAGGAACTGTGGTTGGGGGAAGGGGTGTATTGGACATAGTATAACAGAAGAGGCAACTAGGTTGCCCACCTCAGGCCTAATCCCTAAAGAAAGCTTCATTTTGTGTCTGGGTACTGTAGTAGCTCTCAGTTCTGTTGGTATATCAGCATCTCTGAGCACTGTAAATGCTGTGCAAATCTGCCCCACTCAGTATCTTACTGTAAGCGCATGTTTTCTCAGAACTTCCTGGAGCATGGACTCAGACCGGTTAGCACTGGAATAGATTTCCAAGCCAGGCCAGAATTCCACTGGAGACCCAACTCAGGCTTCTCTTCAGGCGTATCAAATGAGTCAGCACTGGCCCATCCTAAAGTTGCACCATTTGATCTCTACTCGGAAGTACACAGCTCCTCAGAACTTCACTTTTTCTGGGTTCTCCCCTTTACTGCTCTTCATAACATTTGCATTGTGGCATATGTCATGGAGCCAAAACGCAGGTGTGAAAAAACATGTTTTGGTCTCTGACCACATCATTTCTCCTTGAACAGCCCCTCTTTTTCCTCAGATCTCATCTATTTGATACCCCTCCTAATGATATCTACCACAGCCTGTGCCCAGAAGAACAGCAGGAAAAAGCTTTCCACTTGTCTGATATGTCTTGATGCTGCAGTTGGACACCTAGAACATTTATAAAGCCATGTCCTTACTTTACTTAAAGAAGCTTGTGTGCTTTTGTGTATGTGACTAAAAAGCATGGACCTTTCTTACAGCTAGTCACTTATACACAGAGACTGAGTTTGTGCTAACTGGTGCCCCATAAAGCGGATAAGCACAACTTAAAGGTAGACCTCTGCGAGATGAAATTAAGATTCAGTTCTTTCAGCTTTTAAACACAATACACTACAGTGAAGCTTAAAAAGGAAGGAAGATGTAGGTTTCTTTAAATAAGAAGAAAATGCCCTTCAGCAACAGATCGATGCAGAGTGAAGGAAGCATCAGCAGAACAGAATGATTCACGCATGAGAGACATTGTGAACTGTCCAGTAAAAGCTGGTTATTGTGCACAGGGACATCCAATTGCGTTGGTATCAGTGGGCTTGGCTTACTCCACAGTGCTGTCCTCCTTGATCACTGGGAAGTTAAGTGACAGCATATGTACAGGCAAATCCCAAATTGCTCTGACACAGAAAGATGGCACATAAAGGAGGGACTTGTGTCATGAAATGTGGTTACCCAATAAGTATTCTGTCCTTTGTATAGAAATACAATTCCCAATATATCTTCTGCTGGCAATGATCCTATTTGGGCTTTTCACATTGACAGTTAGTAGAAAAAATGTGAAATCTAATACAGTGTCTTCAAGGGTTAAACTCCTTAAAATCTGCTTTAGCAAGCCAACTTTGAAAATGTCCATGCAAGTTTATGTTTGCAGTGTGCATAACCCATCTCAATTCTCATGATTGTTATGGTGAACAGCAGCTTTTTTGGAAAAGATAAACACGGATCTATCATCTCGTACTGCTCTTTCCCTTCATCTGGTTGTTCATCTGTCTTCCATGCTTTCAAATTCCTATTACAAATCCATTTGCATAGCACTGAGGTTTCTGGCCTGTTTTCTCTCTTCTTCTTGGGTGTTTTGCCCTGTCATCCAAACGGGAATTCTATCCATAAGCAAGAGTTGGAGTCTATTTCCCAAACACACTTTTGCTGCTTTTGCTCATAGCGTTTAGCAATTCTCCAAGAAGTCTTCTGGTAACATGATCATTTTACTTCCCACATTCATTGTCCTTTAAATCTGGTCCTTTCCTGACTAAAGAAAACTGCATCTCTTTTCATATTTACTTCCCAACCTATTCTGTCTGTGCTAACTCTCTGATAATATTTTTCCATTTCTCTTCCTCCAGGAAGTCTTTATGCATCTTTGTGTCTGGCCTTATGTTCTCTTTGTCCAGCCTGGTTTCTTTTCCTGATGCAATGTAGATCAGCTGCCACCTTTTAAAGACCTGTTACTCCATATCTGACCTCCTTCTTCTCCCCTCCTCAGCATTCAACTTGACACTAACTGTGTTTACTGTCAATCTGTGATGACATTTCATGTATACTCCTACAGGAATGTGTCTTGCATCCAAATCTACAAAACTGTTTTCTCGCACCTTGTATGCTACTGTAATGCACACAAAATCTTAGCTGATACCAAAATGGGACAAAGAAAAAGGGAACGATTTTGGAATTCAGAAGAACCTTACAATTTGGGAGGGACGGTCTGAAACAAGACAAAATTTCACAATGACACATTCATAAAGGTACGGTCAGGAAGGTTAGAGCAAATACAACAGAGCAAAATGGGGAAATAAAGGAGTGAGCAGTACTGCAGAAAATATCTGGGGTTACAGCAGTTCACAGACTATGAGATCCCACTTTCAAAAAAATGGAAAATCTCATACTAGGGTATATTAGCGGAAGTGTTGTATGCAAGACAAGGGAGGTAATTATTCTGCTCTAGTTGTCACTAGTGAGAGCTTGGTTCCTGCTTAGGGCACAGCATTTAAAGAAGCATGGACACAGAGAACACCCAACAGAGAGTGAGAAAACTAAGGTTTTACAAAAAACACAATCTTTAAAGAAGAATTGTTTAGATGATAGAAAAGGAGGTTGAGGAAAAGGGAGAAGTGTCTTCCAGATTACCAAACATTATTACAAGAAAGACAGTGATCAATTGCTCTCAGTGTCCTCTGGAGGAGGGTAGGAAGTAATCTGCTTAATTTGCAGCAAAGAGGATTTAGGTTACACACTAGAAAAAACTTGCTACTATAAGGATAGTTAAGCTCTGGATCAAGCTATCTGGAGAGGTAGTATGATCCCTTCAAGAAGTTTTAAAAACAATTTTGGCTGATGTGTCAGGGATAGGAGCTGCATGTATTTAATGCTTCAAGTGAGGTAGAAGAACATTTGATTATCTCTTGTGTATTTGATATCTTACCATATTCTACATGTGCTGATACTGGATCAGACTGCGCAACTGACCTCACACTGATAAAAGTCTTGATTACAGAGTTAGCAGGAATTCTTGTGAAAGGTTTGCTGAATTGATTGGTAAATTATATCATTGAGTATATTCCAGCCATCTTTGATATAATTGGCTATTTACACACATGCTGACAAGGATCATTAGCAGCACTATTTCAGGGCAGTGTTTCATTATGAACCAGAAAAGAGTATGAAAGTAAACTATTACAGGGTAGATACTGCTAGAGCAGTCTATGACTTTGTCAACAGGTTGCTACAATATTTTTGACATCACAGTTCTCTAATTTCCAATTTTCTTGCGTGTGAAATAATACCCACAGAGAGTACATCATACTCACATTATGAAGTGCAAAGTCTTCACATTTGTGAATATCAACCTATTGATTTTTATCTATAAAGCTCAGTTGTTTGTGTCTTCTTTACCTTAGAAATCCTCTTTGTTCCCACGTGACACTAATTACATTCTTAGTTACTGAGCTGCTTTGACACATAACAACCTTTTCAAATGGGAGGAAACTGTTAGGCTGATATTTTCTTTTGGTGACCTCTATGTTGCATTCACCTCCTTCCTAGATATGACAAGAAGCAATGTTAGTCTCTCAACACATAATGTGGTTAGTGGGTTTTATTACACCGAGCTTACGAGGTTTTGACTCTACAAAGGAATAAAGAATTTTGTAGATTTGTAAGGATACTGTTTGCTGTATTTTCATGTGCCAAAAAAAACTATAAAAAAGTGCCTAGTGGTCCAGTCAAATGCTTTGAGGAAATTAAATTTACATAAACAGATAATTTGGTTATACTGAACTGTCATAATGACTTTGTCATCTTTAATTTTCTAATCTTCCACTTGACCCTTTGCAGGACTTTTATTATGTGATGCCAGTAGCAAGAAGAGTTGTTAGAATTTTAAAAATATATTACACATCTTCTTGCCCAAGAATTAATAACTCCTTCAAAACCCCAGTTCTCACTCTTGTGCATTATGGGTTCCTTATTTTAACAAGGAACCAGTGATGCACACAGCAAGGTGAGAGAAATGTACTTCCAACTAACACATGATCTTGAAATCACAAGACAAAAGTCAGGAGATAGTGGGCAACAAATAATGTCTGCTAAATATTATTACAATGGGATAGAGATGCAAGAGAAGACTGTCCACGCAGACTTTGTTAGATAGCTACTTATGATAAGACAGATATGTCATCTCCCCTCTGCCCCGGAACTACAAAGCAAAGCAACCTGAACAGCAAGTGTACAAGACATCCCAGAAGAACAGGCTGGCCTAAACAAAGGCCAACTCTATTGCTGCAGTAATTAATGACTGAGAAGCTGAGAAGTTTATATATTGAACTCTATTGTTTTAAGCTAGTGAAAAGAAGTCTATCCCATCAGGCGCTCTCAAAGACCTCTGATACCTAGTAGGAGCAAACTAAATCAAAGTGCTTTTTCCCTACAACTGTAATAAAAAAACCCCTGATAACACAAAGACTACCAGCAAATACAAGCTGGTTTTAATCAGTTTTGGGACTGTCTGTGCTTTGCTCTGGGTCTAAATAAGAAAGAATTCCTTTAAAATGCTAGACTAGTCAGTTAATCTACTGCCTATCCATTTATTACATCAAGGTACAACCACTTTGTACCAGTCCAAAAGTTTTCAGCTTTTGCTTAGTATTTGAAATTATCCATTCAGATAAAAACTGGCAGCAGCTCAGGAATAATAATGGGACAGGTTGGGGTGTGTGCTCTTTACTCTTTTCCATAAAAATTGGACAGAATTCCATTGCATTTGTACAGTGATAGGATCAGAAGTACACATTAAGGTCTGCAGAGGCCAGAAGGGCTCTATCTCATGAGTCTTGGGAAGGGCAGGCTGGTACACCAAACTTAGGTGCTAGAATTATTCAAAGAACCTGAAGGCACACTACTAGCCTGGTGACAGAGAGAGAAAGAAAAGTGGGCAGAAAATGTTCTCACAGTATTTGCAATCTTTCATTAGCTGTATGTTCATGCAATGTGTACCATAATTTTGATTTTAAGCCAAAGAGGACATATTGAATCATGTTCTCAAGTTGTAAAGCTGGCTGGGGAGTCAGTGATGGAGCTGGAATATATGCAAAAGGAGTGTAACATTTTTTCACTGTCAGCGGTGCACAGCTGGTGTAAACCCCCTGTGTTTACTCCACGCCTTTAATCTGTCTGCAGTCTGTAGAAGAATACTTCCCTAGAGTGTTTCCCAGTCCTTGAATTCTAGCAGCTGTCACTTTAGATTTTTTTCTTCCCTTGTCTGGAAGCTATTTTAGTGCAAATGCAAGCACTTGTGCTCTGAGCAAGGCTCCTAAGAGCAGCCAGCATGACAGATACACTCCTACTTATGTGTATTATCTTCTTTCAACAGGCAAGAAGCTGGTGGCAAATATTTTTTTCCTGTTAATTTATTTTTCATTAATCCATGGCCCGTTCCAGTGTTCCTTTTCCTCACTGGTTCCCAAATCATCCCCTATGGCATAAAGTGTTGGCCACAGCAGCTTAGTAGAGTTTGAGGTGGTACTCTGCTTACAGCAGTCAAAAGAACCTGGGGAAGGAGTTGCACAAGAACCTATGCTAGGGATCAGACCTATTACAGGTCTCCTCCACTGCAGTCTTTCATGTCTGTATCTCTTGAGCTTCAGCCTGTTTGGTCAGCAATGACTTTTCAGTCATGAGAAGAGGAAGTCTTAGGCTCTGGAGTCACACTGCCTCATTCGTGGCTTTCTCATTGCTCCCTGAATGCATTGTAGTTTCCTGCTTACCCTTATGGTGCGGAAAATTACCCCCACAACCACTTCTCCAGCACTGTTTCTTTCTGTACTTATTTGTCCTATCTTATGAGCTAATGACCCCAAGAAGAGCCTGAATTTAATTCTATTAGTCATTCTCTCCCTTTAACCAGTATAAATTGCATTGCCATCATACCTTGCTGCCCAGAATAACCTGTTAATCTTTTCATCAACATAGAAACCTGCATTCCTCCTACACTCAAACAATACTTTGATGGGATACAGAGTAGGGGAAGCTTCAAGGAGGAGGGAGGCTGAGAACACCAATTTAAGCAGGAAAGAAAGAATTTTGTGTAATACATTTACTGTGAACTTGCTCATGACTAATCAACATCCACATGACTCCAAAAAAAAGGTTGCTTGCAGAAGATTAGGAATAGCAAATGAGTCCTCTTAGTGGGATTTCTTACTCTGTCTAAAACAAGATTTCAGTAGCTTGCCCTGTGAAAAGACAGAAAAGGGAACTTCTGGTTAGACAAACTTCCAGGATCAGACATCTCTAATAGCCAAAGGGTGAGATTCCCTGTCAAAATGGAGATGTTCGTGGTAAGACTGTCACCTGGGAGCTCATCGTCTGGGCTCTCTTTATAAAGAGACAGAAATAGGCCTTTCAAGGGTCACCTCATCACTCTTGAAGATAGGCCAAATGACTAGGATTTCAGAAGAGTTTATTTCCCTCCACTGAGTATGAAGAGACTCAAAGATTAGATCAGATGCAGATATCTATGTTGCAGACTTCACAGCTTAGGTGAGAGGAGTCCCACTAGCTTTTCTAAATCTTGCCCACACATTTCCCATTCTTCCTATGTAACATGAAATACATAAATATGATAGTATTAGCTATTAGATATTTGATTATTTCACTACTGAGAATAAAATTCCTTAGTATAACCCTTACCATGTTACAACTGAGTACTACTGTACTAATTAAGGAAGTAGAGACTGCTGTGATCAGAATATTTACAAGACATAAACAAGGGCAGCTTTAAACTCTAAAATCAACCTCACTTGTCTGATATTAACAATACACATAGACAATGTTGGTTGGTAATTATTATTCATAACCATCACCACATATTCAAATAAGTTATTTTAACAATGTTATTCTAAATTAGCTGTAAGTGTACAATACTGTGGAGATGGTGTTATGACCGAGTTAGGGCCAAGGCCTCCTACGCTTCATCTCAGTCCACATAGTGAAGGTGATTGGTTTTGAGAAAGGGGAAGCTGGAATCAAAGGGGAAAATTATTTCTTTATAAGCCCTAAATTCAATGTTTTCTCATTTTAGAATACATTTCTGTTTCTAGACAGTTCTTAGCCATTCACCGGTGCACTGCAGTATGCTGGAGGGTGTTTCTTCTCCCAGGCTGCTATAGGTGTCTTGGTCTCCGGCTTGCTTTGTATTTTGTGCTGGGGATTTTTTTAATTTTTCTTTTTTAATCTCCCAATGAGCTGCTGCTGTTGCTGGCACCCCCTCTTACAGCAAAGTAGTCTTTTCCCAGCTCTTCAGGATGTGCCTGTTTAATCACCAGTGGTCAACTCACTGCTGACTCATAGTTCCGGAGGCTCTGTTTCAACATATGCGCATATTTTCAAGGCCTTCACTGCTATCCTATGCTCAAATTGTGTATATAGCTAAAGACACTGGTTTAAACTTAAGTTCACACATGAAGTTCTTGTAACAAGCTATTAACAAACCTTAACAGGTAGGGCCTGGAGTGTGACAATTAATATAAAGCCTGAGACCTGTTCCTAGCAAGGACAATACTACTTTTACTAGGACACCAGGTACAAAAATGTTTATACACTCCTTGGTAGTTGCACAATAATACTGTGCTTATGTTTGAATTCAAAACAAGCTGATATTGTTTATATCCTTCTTATTAAGCTCCGACTTCCAGGGGTGAGACAGGCCTCCGATTTCACTACTGCCATCTTCAAGCTCCAGGATTTTTGAAAGCTTTGTCTTCTCTAGAAAGAGCTATCAGTCTGAAGTGCCTTGTCCAAAAACACAAGCATTCATTACACTAACAAATAAACAGTAGCCTTATTTAAAATTTACTTCCTCTTTTAACCTGCTCTGTTTGAATTGGTGGTTTACTCTGTGTTTCAGTGAGACTGCTAAGTTTTCTTTTTTTACTGACATAAAAAGTAAGGGGTGATTTAAAAAAATATTACAGAATAGGAGAAAGAGACTAACCTGGAAAGTCTGAGAACAGCTAACTGTGGATATAGCAGTCTTCAAGACTGTAGTTTCATACCTATGATTTAGAGTAAAATTATTTAGAAGGATTTGCAACACTGGGGATTAAGTAAGTGGGCATATTTCACATGTTTATAAACAAGGAATTTTCATTTAGAATGCATATTCAGAAATAGAGAAGATTTCTTACCTGGTGCTGGTCAGAAAAAGAGCTCAAAAGGCAGCATTCAGACTCAAAACCAATGTCCAGCTGCTTGAGGTCCCATCTTGGAAAGGCCCTCCTGAAATTTTTCACAGTGAGGGAGATAAACTGATTTCTTGAATGAAATAACTTCTGCATAACGAGGACCATAACCAACACCAGATACTACTTGAAATGTTTTCATGCAGTAAAGAGACGGTGTTCTGTTAGTATTAATTTCCTAGTTCTAATGCAACACAGAATTATCTACTTCATCTTGTGGCTTCACATAATTTCACAGCACTTCTCTGATTAGGTCTTCTAAAATGTATTTTCTTACATTCAGAACTTATTATCACTGTCTTGGAAGCAAGTGCCATTTTTTAAAACATCAAAAGCTATACAGAAAAGCCTTGTCCTGTGTCTCTCTTCCCTTTTTGGTATCTTCAGTAAATTTGTCAAAGCATCGGTGATCAGCACAACCTTATTTTAAACCGACAAATCTCATTCAGAATTTTAGCAGTTTCTTGAGACATTTATTGCATGACTTTAGCCAGTCAAGTAGTTGGTTGCTTGAGCTGAAGTAATCCTGCACACACAGGAAAGGGAAAAGAAAGAGGACTTTGATCCTTTAAAACAGAATAATGAGCATCTGCAAGTGATAATTCACTTCCAAAAGCTTAGAAGAGTTGCCCTCCAGGAATGCTGTTCTTTGTTAACTGTAGAAGCAGACCAGTCAAGTGGCTCTGAATAAACTTGTGGCAGTGAATAAACAAGAAGCAGTTTTGAATAAGTACTCCACATTAAGATGTCTACAATTGGAAAGAAGAAATCCAGGCTTTCACAAAGTCATACTTCTATAATTATTTTTAACTATAGGAACTACCAGAATGTTTTTAACTCCTTACCATACCTACCTAATATCTAGTCTCTTTTTGAGGCAGAAGTACTACCAGATATTGAGGCAACAATCAGTTTGAAGTTATACAGAAACACAAATCTCCCCTCTTTCTTTTTAAAGTTCACCTGTGGAAATTACAGACAGCTTGGCAGCTTCATTATTTTTAAAACCGAAGTTTCTCTTATTTCCACTTTCACCTCAGGCTCCTTGATACTATTTCGGGAAGGGAACAAGCAATTCTGTATCTTCTATTGGCTGAATCAAACCGGATGTTTCTTAGCCTAAAACTGAAACATTTTAACTAATTGGTATCAATTCAAAGCACATGTTGCTCAGCTGTTAATGCCGCTGTCTTTGTAGTTACCCTCCCAGTCCACGTGCTTTTTGATGTGAAGTGTTTTCTCTGCAATATTGCTATCAGACTTACGGGCAATAAGTAAAATCAGATGATTAATTTTCTTTAAATCTAAGATTCTCTAAGTTTAAATGAGAGCACTTTCTTCTTTTTAATTCTGTCTTTTTTCCTGCTAGACAAAATACAGATTTCAAATGCAAAAATACCTCCTCCTTGTTGCCATCAAGAGCTGCTACTTGCCAAAAAGCAGAAGGAAAGATGGAGATAAACCTCCAGATCACTCATTGTCTCACAGTATGAAATACACAGACTTTTTAGGACCGAGGTCTGGTGACCTCATTTAGGACTGAGGTCCGGTGACAACAAGGTAAGGTCTAAGAGTGGCTGATGCTCTAGACACTGGCTCAGTCCGAACCTTTCCTGAAACCACTTCCTTCTCTGACACTGCCAGTCTGGAATGATAACTAGGGAATTGAATATTATGGGAAAAAATTTATTCTCTTCCTTCTCTCTCTTCCAAAGAGTGATTTTGGAACCTGAATGATTGCAAGCTCTTGTGTCTTATAAGAGGAGCAATCAAATTGCTGTGACTCATTTTTTTTACCGGAAAAATGGGAGAAGAGGAAGGAAGATATTTAAACATGTTCCTAATATTTAATACTACAGCACACACACCCCATCCCAACACTTAACAGTAAATTAGGCATTTAGCTTGTAGCACAACAAATAAAGAGACAGGCTTACATGCACACAGGTTTAGTGAAAGGATCCACATCTGACAGCACTCATCAGCTCTAACAGAAAAAGTAATCACTGGGCAAAAGCGAACTAAAAAAAGGCAGAAAGAAAAAGAAAGTTCTCCTACAAGTGAAAGAGCATCGCCTCCAGTGCAACAATCAAACTCTGACTATTTTTCCAACTGTAACAATATGGATTCATCAGGCCCCATTCAGTCTTGTCATTTTCAGGCTAATAGTGTTGATTAGAGCAGGCTTTGATGAGGTGCAGATATTGCAGCCGTAATTACCCATTAGGCTTTGTGCTGCCCATCCCTGGGTAATGTTGATTAGTTGTTTAAATGACCGCTGACTCCTATTGTTATCTACTGAGCAATGCGGTCCCTAGACGCTTTAGACTAAAGCCACAAAGCAGGAGGTGGAAAACGAAAGCCAATTAACGCATCAGTGTCCCACCACAAATCCAACATATCAGACCTAACATATTTACAATGCACTAGTGCAAGGGCCTGAGGGTTAGAGGAGTTTGGGCGCAGAGGTGAAAGCCCTGTCCCAAGAGCCTGGCGGAGACTATAGGGCTGAAAGACAGACTGCAGCGATATAAAGGAAAGGCTTCAGAACTGCATATATCAGGAAGTTCACATTACAGAGGTGATCTCACTGTGAGAAAATCTTTGCTATCCTTGTCTATTGTGGAGGATATTGACATTTGAAGTTCAGCCTCTCACTAGTAGAACAACAAATAAGTATTTTGTGGCCCAAGACAGCCTTTCTCATTAGAGGATGTCTTATCTATTCACTCATCTTTCAATTTTTAAATGTTAGAACTAGATCTTCACAAGCCTGAAAAAATCATTCTCCCAGGATTCAAAATTCTAAAACGGGAGCTACAAACTCATAACCAAAAATATTGCTGTCCTACACAGAAATAACAAAATTTGAGCTATTAGGTAAATAAGTGGAACCTCCAAAGAGTATTCAGTAAGAGTTTTCCTCTCTCTTTTTTGTGGCCAAATTATTCTTTTACATTTCTGTTAAAAGCATTTTTTCCACTTCCTCCATCCTCAGGATTTTAACATGGAGTAACCTTCTTTCCTAGTCTGAAATATATATTAAGCTGTGCATTAAAAGACATTCAGCTGCCCATTAAATGCCAAAATCTTCTGCAAAATAACGCATTATCTTTTCAAAAGAAGAAAAGTGCATTAGAGTTAAAGGATCAAATTTTAAAGTCACAAAATGAAGAAGCTATGTTAGTAAAATACAGATTTCTAATGGGAATCAAAATAATAAGCTCAGCTGAGCTATTCTTTTTCTCCCAATGGTATTCAATTGACAGATCAGCTGGTTTGGACAAAAAAAAAATAAAAAAAAAATTATAACATTAATTGTGTTTCATTGTTCAGGATGGGATCTTCCACACAATACACCCTGGCAATGTATGCTCAGTGGGACTACCAGGTATGTTCCAACCGTGCTGGATTTCTTAATCAGGTAACTACCTAAAATTTCCAGCACTGGACCATTTGTCTAACAGCAGTATGTCCATGCAGTTGTTCATGCACTCTTTTCTTTGTAGGATCTGGTGTGGTCATTGCCCAGAGCAGAAATGCGCAAAGAACAGGCACTTTGTTATTAACATTGCTCAGGTGGAAAAGAAAAAGTGCCTGTTAATACCTCGAGTCTACATGTACCTTTTCTTAGCCATATTCATAGCGAGTCACAATGTTCTTATATTAGCAGGAAAAAAAGCAGTGATACGATCACAGTGACCTTGCTAGACATGTTTGAGGAAGAAGACAATCCATGCAACAGTAGTAGAAAATGTCTTCTGCTAACTGAGAAAAGCAATGTATGTAATAATGCACTGTTTTCAAAACATACCAGTGAAGGTAAACCTGCCTGCAACTTTTATCATCACATGTTGCATTTCATTACTGTTAAAAGTTAGAGGCTGATGAAAGACCTTGTGCCATTTGGCCACTGCATGATTGAAATTTCTATTGTGTTTCTGTTATTTCATGCTTGTTCTTGTCATATAAAAGACAATCTTGACAGCATGTCTACATTTTGAAGGGGTTGTCTTAAGTTACCAGCCACCCAGAGAAATCCGAACTGCCATATCTCAAAGAGCTGAAAATGGTGACATTGAACATTCATAGTTCAAAAATTGATATCTTTAACTCTTTCAGTTCTCTTCATAGTTGCAGAAAAGCTTCTTTCCTACAACTCCCTCCCCCATCTTTTCATGTGTCCAAAGCTCTACTTCTTCTCTAACAATTTTTGACACTTTCTATGAGACTATTTTCCGAGAATAGGAAAATCAAGGCTCTTGAGAAATAAGGAAAAGTGAGCCATGTATGTGCTTTCATATTAAAGCAAACGGTTCAGAAGAACTGTACTGATTATGTGAGCAATTGAAACTGAAACTGCTCCAAAATTTCTTGTCTTTTGCACCAGGGACTGGGGAATGAGATACTTGAAAGTAGGATTTAGGACTTAGTTTGCAGCTGCATATACATGCCCTTGGCAATTAGATTTGTGACATTTACCTGCCTCCACTAAACTGCATTTGGCAGAGGCATTATACTGAATATCATACTTCAAAGTGGTCCAAGTAAAACATTTAATTAAATCCTAGCTTCCGTACACCCCACTGTCAATATAAGGGTAGCTTTTTATGAGGTAAGAAACAAGCCCTGAGAAGCTGTGAGAGCTTCATTTTACAGAGACTTGAAGGGGATGAGAACTGCTAGATAAGTATCTGCCAAAAATGACTAAGAAACGAGAATGTTTCTAGGCAGGCTTCTAATATGCATGGATTTTCACTAGCTGTTTTATTTTATTAAAGTATTAGCCCAGAAGCTTCACCTGAAATTGTTGTTCTGCTACGTTAAGTACAAAACAAAGCTCTGCTGTGATGACAGTCAAAACAGATAAAATACTATAAGGCGCAACAAACGAGCATCTGTTTACATGCGTTTACTTTCTTGCATGTGTAAGTGAACCTGTAGCTGATGGCAGGTGAGATGATAGAGATCTTCACTGAAGAACAATACAAGAATTGGCTCAGGTCACCTCAGTGATGGATTATTTTAACATGTCTTGGAACTGCGGAGAGAGACCAGTGAAAGAGTTCACATGGGAAGAAGTAAAGATGTATATGGCAAAGGGCGTGAAATTCGTACCAGGAAAGATTAAGGAAAGACTGGTATGGTATACAAACAGCAAAGAATAAAACTATGGTTTTACGAAAAACTAGTGTTCTCAAATAAATGGAATCCAATTTTTAATGGATCATTAACCTGTTTTATAGAGAAAGCTGTGCTAACGAAAGAAATGATTGTGTGCAATTATGATTAGTTTTATACACCAGTGATCATACACAATCAAGCTGTAAACCGGCTACTGAATGTCTCACAACAGAATGCAGCAAGTAAGTGTAAATCTTTCTCTGGGATCTACCTGTGCACCTCCAGGAGATATGTTCTTCACCAAATGCTGCTAAATTAATAGTGTAGAAGAAAATACAAAACTATTTAAAGAAAAACATGCAGATGGCACATACTATTAGAACAGAAAAACGAGACACCTATGTCAGTTATACAGACTAATCTAAACTGGTTTGGAAGGTGAAGAGCAACTGAGACATATATACTTTACCACATCCAAAGGCATTATCTTATATGATCAAGAACTTTGGTCATGTTTGAGTAGAGGAATCATATCTGCAACAGCCACATATTGAAAAGGTTTTTGACTTGTCAGCAAACCAGTTCCACTGGGAGCTTATGCTCAATATGACAGCTAGGATTGTCCTTGGGTATATCAGTGCTGGCCGCGCATGCCAGGGAAGGATTGGGACACTGATCAGCAGAGGCTGTGTATGTTTGCCTGCTTGGTCTCTGTCAGCCCTTGGCTATTCATCTTTACAAATATCTAAAATCCTGTGAGCCATCAGTTGGCAGGAAGGAAGGTACATGACTTTTCAAAACATCTAAAACTGTTTTCTGGAAACAGAGCTTTGGGTAGGTGAGTGGGAGAGCAGAAGCAAAGTCAACATGGTAGGCTTAGACAAGAAGCGTTTGGACAATCTCTTCATTTTGAAGGTGTGTCTGAATATGGGCATAAAAGTAGTCTTGCCAAACTTGCCCAGTTCTGCATTTTAAAACAAGTTTTCAGAGGAGGCTCAGGGAGCTGGACTAGGGCAGGAGGAGGTAGTGCATGGTTTTCACCACCAAATTCTTCTATTTGTTTTGACAGTGTACAGAAAATGCAGAAAGTTGTAGTCTCTCTCAAGCATTTAAGAGACGACATAGGACTTGTGGTTGAGCTAACATCAGAGGAGAGGAATGACAGCCCTGACCTCACCCAGCTGCACAGACATGAAGAGACCTTGGAGGGCTTCAGGATGGGCTCAAGCAAATTGCTATTTGCCATGTAGGTAGGTGAGCATAAGGGCATCTGTCCTGTTTGCCACCATAATCCCATCACTGATTGGCAACATGTATGGATTTTTTCACCAGCCTTTGCACAGAGCAGGTACCATCAGCCCAGTGCCCACTGGCACTTACAGTCAACAAAATAGATATGTGTGGTGGAGCATACACATGTCCTTGCAGAGTGAGGAAGCACAAAGAGCCTCTGAGGTTAAAAGTTTTTGGTACAAACCTCTGTGTTGGGAAGAGACAAAACTTAGCATAACATAAAAGTTTTCCATACTCTATCCCATGGGGTGTGCAGCTGTCCTATGTGTTCGTTGCACAGCATACCATATGGGCTGCACACGCTTACACCTGCACTGTACCTGTGACCTATTTATTATTTTATAGAGCCGCACGATTCTGGCAGGCACTGTGGCAGTGAGCTCTTCACCACAAAACTCGCTTGCTTTAGGGGTTTCACTTTGTAAGTTAGTCAATGCAGAACTAACTGCACCATCAACATTGATCAGGTTCTGAAGGTTTTGGCATTATAGCACTGCAATATCCTGTTACTTCCAGCTTGCTTTGCATTAGCATGTGTGCAGATTAAGGAATGTCAGCACCTACATGGTTTGGCTTGGCAGGTTCACAGGAGGAGCCTAGCAGTGCACAGTAAGGGCCTAAGCACAGATACTTAATAGGAATTTTAATTTTTCCGTAGGCACAAACAGCGAGCAATATAACTCACAGGTCAGCAGTTCCTGCCATCAGCCAAACAGCACGTTTGACAGCTTTGCAGATGATATGACCTGTCCATTTGTGAGAGCTTGCTTGACCCAGGGGGCCATTAGCAAGATCACTGTGGCGGAATAGTCCCTCCCTCTGACTGAAAGCAAGTGCATTTAGTGCCCTGGGTTGACCTGTCACACTTTGAATCTCTGGTATCTTCTAATGTGGAAGAATTCACCTACGTAACAATCCCATCACTTTCTGGCTCATAAGTCTCCTTGCTTGTGCTGTAGCCAGAATTTTACCCTATGTGGCCAGCTGAGACCTCTTGTTGTGTGTGTGAAGGGTGCCCAAGGATAAAACAAAACTGCTTTCATCTTTTTGTGCCATTTAGACCCTGAGAACAGAGGGAGGTACTTGCACCTGTCAGTTCTCAGTGCAGTCACCTTTCAGGGTAAGACGCTTATCTTCAGGATTGCATTTATATTGCAGCTGCACTGAAATAGATTAACAGGAGACTTGGGTCACTCAGTTGTCTTGGGTGGCTGTGATTGATGTCTTGTAATAACTGTTATGTCTTGTCAGGCTTCTTGTGTGGTGCCATTCCCGTAATTAATGGGCAAGGACTTTCCAGTTCTCCTCAGTGCTGCTCAAGGGGAGCCAAGACACTTGAACCTTCTATAAAATATCACTGAAGGAGCTGGAAGAGGGCTGCCAGGGCCAGCTCGAAAGATTCCCCATCTCTTTGCTGAAGCCTGAAGTCAGGTGTAATGCCCCAGCACTGATGCAATACCCACTGCTGCATCCATAGGGCAGCCTTTCAGAGTCTCACATTTCGTAGGAGATCCAGGTATTACCCCTGCTGGAATGGTGCATTTGTAACATGGGTTTTCACCCTTTAGCTAACGCAAAGCCCTGTTGGTGTGCCCAACATCTGATCTATGTACCTTATTGCAATGGTATGCCTGTAGTGTAACATTTCCCACTCGACAACATATATGGGGTGACCTCTTCATGACATGCCCTACTCCCTGCCCTGCCCCCCACCTTCCCCATGGAGCCCATTATGTTGAACAACAAGTGAGTTGGGTGGCTGGAGAGACAGCAGACGTATATTTGCTCTACTTTGTATGAAGGCCAGCTTAATACCTCCAACTCTGTGTCAGGGTCCTGCTTTTGAAATCTGGTTTTCAAGCCTAATATGTCTGTTTTGTAATGTGCTCCAGACATCAGTTCTTCAATGTGGATGAGTTACTTCCTGTCTTTATTCAAACAACAGTTACATAGCTTTGGGTGCCACTGGCAGGCAAACATTTTTAATATTTGCCAAGCTGTGTGGCTTCTGAGAGACTTTTACTTCACTGTATCTCTGTCATCTTTTGATGTTAAGACCTGTGTTGGAGTGATTGCATGGAGGCAGTCCTGGAATATGAAAGGGAATCCACAATGCACTGTAAGATATGCTCTTCTCACTGTGTAGTGGAAGCAGTTCTGTAGTACTTAATGCTGAAGCATTCATTTCACTAGTTCTCTAAGCCAGCCAAAGGCACCTGAACACCATATATTCAGAAGTAGGTGCACAATGTCACCTTAATAGCATCACCTTAAAAAATCAGATGGATTTGCATAACAGGCTTTACCCAAACAGAACGACCACTAACAGTACATGTTGCACATACATATATATATATGCTTGCATATATATAGATATATTTACACACACCCCTATCTGCAAATGTAGAGCAGCATCGCTGGATCCTCTAGTAAGGGATGGAGGCCATAGAGAGGATAAAGAACTCAGGAGAGTAGGGAGTACAGTCTCCATACCAAGATCTTATGGAAAAAAAACTTATAAGCTAGCAATATTGATTTTCTAGTATGCTGGTTTAAGCTGCACAAGGCCATTAAAATGTCATAAAGCATTCATTTTGTTACAGCTATTCTATGCCCTCTTGGTGCGTCCAATTGTGTAAGTACCATGCAAAGTCAGCCAATCAGGGATGTGTGAGCATCATGCAGAACCTAATATACACCAGCCACCATATCAAGCCCTTTATATACACAATTTATTATTGCATTTCTTGTACTTCTTAGCCTGTTCTATACTTTCCAGGACATACATTTTCTTCATGCAGATTAAACTATGTGTGGTGATATCAAAACATTGCTCAGCTGTTCACTGATTTCTTCTTCAGACACATGAAGGAAGAAACCAAAGGACTTACTAAAGCCAAACTTTCGATCAAAGTGATACTTCTGCATATTTATAGGAGCATTAACAGGACCTGGGACTCCTGGCACTGTTTTAGAAAAGTGTCTGTGTTAAGGAACAGACACTAGTTTCCAAACAATTAAATAACAGCAAAACTGAGGAAACTACTTCTTCTTCAGGACTCAAATAAGCGTAATTCCTTCCTTAATACTTGTCTTACACAAGATCAGCAAAACTGCTGCTATGGGAGAACAGGATAAAGAAGAAAGATTGTACGTGGTTTATTTTACCCAGTTGTTGACATAAATATGGCTACAACCTGGATTATAGAGAGACCTATTGTGTAAAAGAAAGGCAGTAATTGACTTTACATTTGAAGAATGTAATTACCGTTTGAGAACAGGTACTTTTAGAAACACAGAAGGCTCTAACTAAAGCGTTTGGTGGCATGAGGCAGGAAGAATCATGGATTCATTTTGTACCTAAACATGTCACCTGTAGTTCAGGGAGCTAACAAAATGAAGTTTCCCAGATGAAATATTATTTATTGTAACCTTGAGACTGTTAAGCTAGAATGGGCGGGTCTAAGTTTTTGACCAGCCAACATGAATGATGTATCTTACAGAAATTGTAGTCACTGTATCATATACTAATAAACACTGTTGTATGACAGTAGCTTACTCACGTTTCTCCTGGGGAGAAAGTCAAACAGTTTTTTCCAAAAATGGAAGTGGTTATTGAAACACATCAAATTAATGAAGAAGGGGAAATTAAAGATGATCCTAAAAGATGTCAAAGCTGGATGCAATTAATTCCATAATAGATTTTCATATATGAAACTTGATAAATGCATTTTGGGTTCTATGTTCTTCCCCTTATGTAAGATCATCAGGAAGCTTTAATTGGACCCCCACTTCTGTGATGTGCAATGACCCAAATACTGAGCAGAAAGAAACTCCACAAGACTAAGTCTTAGAAGCCTAAAGTAAAATGAGATATATTTTTAATGACAGGATGTAATTAATAGACAACATAACTCAGACTTCATTGTTACAGAAGTCCAATAGTTATGGCCACTGATTTTGTACACGTAAAAAACAGAACTCCAAAGACAATATGGTCCCAGAAAATATATGGATTCTGAGAGAAATAAATTGTTCAAGTGGTAAAAAGCCCCCAAATTGTAATTTTTTTCATTAGCAAATTCTGCAGTGTATTTTGTCTTGCTCATTTCATTGTCAGCAAGAGGACAAAAGAAACTTTTGTTTCTTGATTCTTGTTGGTCTTGGCCACCTCTGAATCTCAATTCCCATTGTTGTGTGGTATTTACACAGTAACTCCCAAAACTGTGGCAGAAAGTGCAAATTCTGCCCCCGCCCTGGTCCTCCCAAAGTACTTCATGCCAAGGGTTTCTCCTCCTCCTGGATGCCCAAAATCAAGCATGTCAATGGTATAATTTGTGTACTAGTTTTGAAATAGCCAGATTTCACTGAAGACATATCAGCATTCCAGTTGTGCTAGGGGTTCAAATATGGAGAAGTCTTACAAAAATCTGGTGACATGCCTAATTCAGTCTTCTGAAAACACAGTGGATCTGAGTAATGTATATTCTACTACTGCAGTCCAGCCTCTTTTTAAAGTTACAGCAAGATCATCTTCTCTCCTCTGAGAGTTTTTTCTCTGTTCTGTTAGATCTCCATACTAAAATGCTTATCTTCAAATATTCTGCTTTTGCCTACCAAGTCTTGCAAGCACACAGTCCTCCTGCAGTAAGCCCCTGCAACAAAGCCAGCATTGGGAAATGTAATTTCATGTTAAAACAGGCAAATCAGAGACATACTGGAGCTCTTGGTTCATTATGATAGAAGCAAGCCTTGCAAAACCAGTTTGTATGGCCACTGATGAAAAATGAATGAATCAGATTGGCCTGTATAGAAGAAAATGCAAGCACTTGAAAGAAAAAAACAATAAATTTATATCTAAAACTAATCTGATGTTAAAAATTCCTGTAAGAATTAAATCTTTGTGCTGGATTTTTGCCAGAGACATTGAGAACTACTTTACGATGGGTACAAAACAACTGTATCCAACTGTGTGTTTAAGTTCCCACTGTAACTCCAGTTTACACACATTTTGGGAACTGTTGGATTAGTTACCAAATAAAACAATAAATCTAAATGTACTTGCATAGCACACTTGCATAAAAGAACAGCTCCCTCCCCAAATCTTAAGGTTTTTTCCTCTTGGCTAGCCTTTAAAACTGAGTTAAGGATTCTCTTTCTCTAGTAGCAACTTTTTCATTGCCAGTAAAACAAGACTGGTAGCAAAATAAAACTCTGAATAGACCACGAGGCTATTGGTAGTTCACACTTTGAGATGTGAATTCTTTTATTAGACTTCTACCTTCTGTGATGTTTTAAGACTTGCTGCAGGTTCTTAAAAATAAATAGGAATTATCTTCTTTCGAACTGTCAGCAGTTTGGAAACTGAAAACATCCAGGACATGTCTCAAGAAATCCATTTTTTGTCTTTGATCCTAGATAACAGGGCCTGTCAGAAATTTTAGAGCTATGTAGTTTCTTACACAGTTCCAATTAATATGACACTTGAGCTTTATTCTGTGAATGTACAACAATGTAGAAAACTCCTTAGAATTCCCTCATCAGCCATATTTCATTTAAAAATACATGTATTAGTTTTTTGTCAACATCCTCAACCATATTCAGTACTCCATTTATACCCTCAGGTTTAGTAATTCGCAGAGCTTTAGCTTCACAGATTGTTACCAATAAATCCAAAAATGCATGCATGCCTTGATTTAAGAAAGATATTTTACTTGTGTTTCATACACAAAAAACTGATAATCAACAGTGCCTTAAAAAATTAACACTACTCCACTTTTTCACAAGTGTACAAAAAAGAAATAATGAATTTACATTCAACGGTAAAGCTTGAAGTCCACTCTAATAATAGTTGCATTGACATTCACATACACAAGCACAGAATAAATATTTCAGGATTCTTATAAGAGCATACAGCATACATACAGTACTTGAATTTTACATAATGTGTGTTAGTAGGGTCAGAAATTCATAATCTCATAGAAAAGTAAAACTAAAATCAGAAAAGGTTGTGTGGGAGGTAACACCAAGGTACTGCACAGAGCTAGCAGGTTAGTAAATCCATTTGTGTGAGGAATTTGCTTCTGCTTCTTCATATCAGGACAGTTTGTTTGCAAAGGTGTGTTCAAAGTGCAGATTAATGCAAAAAAAAAAAAAAAAAA
>Ga0065711_1001203_pt1 | contig 46697 bp, 30 predicted proteins | sample Hoacrofraction12_FD_59098 | JGI IMG/M metagenome (GOLD analysis project Ga0065711, IMG submission 59098) | Hoatzin crop microbial communities from Cojedes, Venezuela - Epithelial fraction 12 v2 (version 2) | ecosystem: Host-associated > Birds > Digestive system > Esophagus > Crop | place...
CCTTCCTTCCTTCCTTCCTTCCTTCCTTCCTTCCTTCCTTCCTTCCTTCCTTCCTTCCCTCCTTCCTTCCCTCCCTCCTCCCCTCCTCCCTGTCATCTCCCTGTTGTCTCCCGTCTCCCTGTCTCACTGTCTCCCTGTCTTTGTCTCTTTCTCTCTTTCTCTCTTTCTTCTTTTTATGACTACATTTGGTGAGCACGGTTTTACTACACAGTTAACTACATATTTATTCTAGCCAGAAATACAGGAAGGAAAGCTACAAATATTTTTCTGAATTGTAAAAGCTTTCATTTTCATACCTGTTTGGAAAAAGACTCTGGCAATTGTAGTGCGACACAGTGGACATGGAGTGTGGGCTGGATTGTCTTTGGCAAGCATCCTTAAGCAAGGTTCACAAAAGATGTGGTGGCATGGATAGCACATGTAAGGATTGAAATAAACATCCAGGCACACTGCACAGAGATAGCTTTCTTTATCTCCTCTGAGTTCATGCTCATCATCTGTATGCAGGTTATCATTCGCAGTCTGCAAGAAGAAAAAGAAGAAGAAAATATCTTTTCACAGCTCAGCTCGTAACTATTTTGGATAAACCAATCAGCAAGAAGGTGACTTTAAATAACGCTTAAGAAGTTGGTACACACTGGTGATATTCTTAATTTTTAATACAAGTTACTTTTAGCAAGATGATGAAACATACTGATAAGACACAAATGTCACAACAAGCACTCTGTGGGAAAGGAGAACAAACATCATATGAGACAGTAGAAGAAGGATATAACAAAACCAAAAAGGCCGAGTAAAACTGTACTATGACCAGATTTCCTCTTTTAAAACAAATTTTAACTATCTGCAACTTTATTACCAAAATACCTGTTACTTTGCCAAGAACAGCAAAACAAAATAACCTGTGGATTTTTCTGCCTTTGAGAGGTAATTTGTGAAGGGCATGCTTCAGCAACAATAATGGCCCACAGTTTGAAAAAAGTCACAATTTTATTACTACAATGCAGAATCTACAGCTTTGGAGTAGACAGTCTAGGAACCCCTAACGTCTTTGGTAACTGCTTGGTCTTGCTAGCACATACGCTCTGAATTTCCTTGGATTGATGTATTTGTAGGGAGACACAGCTGGACTTCCCAAATGATGTACCTACCATAAGAGTGTAATAAGTTGTGTACATTACCAGGTTCCTGCTTTGCTCTTGTAAGATGACTAAACCTTTCCATGTAATCTGACGATCTTATACTAATGGCATCCAAGGTTTTTGGCTTAAAAAGTTTTTTTTTTCAATCCCTGTGGAAGCCATACAAGATACATTGACTTTGCTATAGCTCCTCAATCTATCCTCTCTGTTTCACAGCTAACAGAACCCAACATAGCCCAATATCCAAGACACATACAACTCTGCTAAAGCAGATGCTAGATTTGCATCTAATTTGCATACCTACTAGCTGTATATTACACAGGACACTTTTGACACTCGTAGGCCATGGCAGACAACCACTGCCTGATACTGGTATATCAAATATTAACGACAATTGTTCTTTTGTGCCTGCTGTAGAGGTGGGAGTATCTAGATCTGTTTCAGAGACAATTACATGCATGGCTTACTGGTTTGGATTTCTGTTGTCTCTCATTATAGCCAGTCCTCTTGTACTTGGCATACTAAATACTACAAATAATGTATAAGCACTAACAAGATGGGTAGTGTGGAATGCATTTAAAAATACAGAGCAGAAGGATTTATCCAGAATTTATCAGTTCTGGATAAGCACTCGTCCTGCCAGTCTGGCTCAGCCTTCACATCACACTTTCCAGAATACCAAGTGCCAAGAGGGCTTATAAATCCTGGCCGGTTGTGACACAAATGCACGGCGACAGTTTGGGTTTAGCACTGTGTTCAAATGTACACTCTTGTGCAACCTTAAGCATCAATAACTGTGTGGCTCCTGCAGCACTTACCTCAGCACTTATTACTCCAGCTTGATCTCCTCCGTGCCAGACTTGAGATGGGCCCAGAAAACTTCAATGTGTGGTGAAACTTACTGCAGAGGCGACTAGGCTGTACTGACAAGCAGCCAGTGTAGGTCTGGCTGGGACCAGCTCTTTAGCATCTATAGAAGCTAGTCCCAGACAGTAACAACTGGTGCTATTACTTGTAGCTCCTTGCTGTAGGAAAAAGCATTAGAGCAGCACTGAATTACAGCTAATCAATAACACTGTTTAACCTAGACTGTCTCGATACTTACAGCGCAGACAACCTGCACCAGAACAGAATGGCAAAAGGTAATTCAGAGTTGATTACAGCTAGGCAATTTTAGAATGAAGGAAGCCTCACAATACCACTTCTTTAACAAAAGGTGGAAACCAGTTTGGCACAGAAAGCAGTCTGATCTTCATACATGACAGAGATGACTTCAGCAGAAATTAGGAAACACTAATACATTGTGACGACAACAACCCCCTCCAACCCTGCCACGCGGACTTGGCAGTGTTAGCGCAACGGTTGGACTCGATGATCTTAAAGGTCTTTTCCAACCTAAATGATTCCATGATTCCATGTAAGGACAAAATCATAGTTAAAAGCTAGCACAAAATCAAAAGATGGGGAGAGGGGGAAGCAAGCTTTTGCTGACTGGTTTTGAGGAGCACTGATATGTGTATAGTGGAGCTGCATGCCTCACTGGCTGCAAGTCAAACATCTTGCATGAGCCAATTAAGTAGATGAGGGAGCTAGAGGCAAAAAGGCTGAGGACTCAAGGGTAACAGCTGGTTCTGAGACAGGTTTGTAATTACGGTAAGAGGCACAGACAGGAGAATCTCAGAGCCAACTGCAGTTAGAAAGAAGATCAAAATTATTCTAATGTGCAAACTAGACTCTAATTAAGAGTAATTTCCTTAGTGGATCAGAAGAAAAGCTTTTCTACAGCTTTGCACCCCTTCTCAAAAGACCTGTTTAGGCACATGGCATCATTTAGTACTACAAAGCTAAAATCAGAGCAACTTCCTATGTAAAAAGCTAATGCACAATAATTTAAACATGCATTATTTTTCATTTGCAATTAAGCAATGCCCGTATGTTCCAACTAGAGCCAGGGCTCTGCTGTTTGAGAGCTTTCCAAGCATAAAACAGAGTGTTGTTCTTGCAGAATTATAGTGCAGACGAAACTGGGAAAGTCCATGCAGACATGAACAACAGTAACGGGAGTAAAATGTTGCCAAATACTAACAGGAAAACCTTGAAAGCAAAACTATTACTCCTAACAAATGGAAGAACGGTAAGAGCCTTCAAAAGTTTCCACCTTCCCAAGTCACTTGGGAACTGTTAATACTGACTGTATCAGATGATGGTAATCCCTGACATTTCACTGGTTGGATGGCAGAAGGATGTTAACAAAACAGAAAGAGGAACAGAGGATCAACTTCTTTTGAAAAGCCTATAAAGAAGTCTAATGAGGAGTCTAACATAGTTTTGCTGGACTACACGGAAGTATTTGATTCAGCCCCACATTCAGAGAGAACACATGCACCAATGGATAACATGATATTTAATGTAAAGTTTACCCGTAATCATGCGAAAGACCCAGAACTAGTGGATGTAGACATTAACAAGAAAAGATTCTACATGTAGGCTGCCAGCAAAAGGAGCTTCAGAGTAAAACCTGAGAGTATGATCAGAACAGTGACAAAACTAAATAACGCACATATAACATGTGCCCCAAGATGCCAAACTATGAAAAAACCTTGCAAAACTCTTCATTTTAAATCGACCAATTTAGAATGCTTTGTAAGCTCAAAAATGCCCACAGTTAATGATGACCAAGGAAAAAAACAGTTTTATACTTCACATTACTATCTTGCAAAGATGACTGCCTGGAATAAAACTTGGAAAAAATACATACAACTGTATTTCACAGAAAATATTAATGCAGCAAAAATTAACAAAGGTGGAATTTTTTAAAAGGCCTTGAAGTTCAGTAAACATTAGAGGAAGTTTCCCATGTATTTCACTTCTTAAGCAAAAGAATGAGATCCTAAAGTTACCTGTGGATGCTTTGTCAATGCAAATACAACTGCAAGTTAATTAGTAGTTGACTTACTATTAGTGCACAATAATTGTGCCAATAAATTGCCCTGAAATGACAGCAGAAGAAGAATCTAAATGCCTCATAGGGCTACATTCTTCTAGTAACCAAGTGTTAAAATGGGAGAATGCCATGAACTTCCTTTCCCCATCTAAATTAAATTAGTGTGAAAGCAGAGTCAGGGATAAATGATTCAGCATGGACATGACATTTTCAGTGGAATGCTCTGCAGTGTTGTAGTACTAAAAATGAGAAATCATCTGTGTAGTCTGGGATTGGATGTGCTAAGCAGAACAAGTGTGGTGTAACATGCAGGACTAGATAAACACCTAGCAGCATGAGATACTGGCCTGAGTAGCAATGTGCACTGTGAAATGGCTGGGCATTAAATAGCACAAGACGGTGCAGAAAATTGTGTAAGAATGATGGAGAGCCCAGTGGAACAGAGACTGGGAAACAATACAGACGCATTATTAGTATGTGGCCCACCAAATACATCTAAAAGCTGTCCTAAAATGAGGCAGGTTATTCATCCTTGCCACAAAACTGTGAAGAACCCATTCCAGACTGCACTTGTAACATAATGGTGACTACATGCTCCACTGGACAATTCTAATATTTTCAGTAATACCTTACTGAAATACACTGATATATGTGGTGATCAGAATATATATTCCGTCAGATGTTACACAGACTCTTCAGGAGGCGAAGAAGTTTCTTTCTATCCTTGTATACTTACAGTAAAGGTAGATAAAACTGTAGTCTCTTTGCAGAGGCAACTCCTTCACTGTTCTTTTACACAAACAGTACCTCAAAAGGGGAACAGTGGTGTGGGAGGCTCAAGCCACTTTTTCAACCTCACCAACCAGGAGGAAGACCTGATTCGCTGCACATTCATATGTCTCACATTTTGAAAGAGCACAGTATGCATATTCTCCTTTGTTCATTTGGAAGTTGCTTCTCAGTGATCTGTTCCACGCTATTCGTAAGCTGTACATAAATAAATTTACAATCATTTGCAGCTCTAAAATAGACTTCAAGCCTTCAGCTCTACTAAATAACCAGAATCATACACCCCAGGTCTGAAAAAGTTTGAAAGAATGAATATAGATTCTGTTTTGTACAGAAATGGATCAAAAAGAAATAATTACTTCCTGGTTGTTGCTGGGAAAAAAAAAATCATCAGTGAGTTTAGCCTGATTTCCAACATAAATGCAGCTTATGGGAGTGCCATGTCTATCCATCTGTCAGGTCATCCCACAACAGCTTTTGAACTCAATAGTCAATTGTAACCAAATCTGACACACGGGTTGTGACCTTAGGTATACCGGCTTCCTGAAAATGTCATAAAAATTGTACAACTAGATTGAGTAGAGAGACTGAAATGAGTGCCATCGCTATGGGGAAGTCTGCAGGTGCTCTGTTGCCTGGAACAGAACTTATCTAGCCTAATTTCTGCAGACTAAATTGGTGACTTATTATGAAATTTCAAAAGCAAACTCAGGAAACAAATTCAAGTCCAATTTTAAAATGTAGGAAAAACCCTACCAAACGTCATTATTAGCTAAACTAAGTTTTTCCAAATTGGGCCATCAGGTCCACCAGGGTTTATATGCCTTTGAGCACTCTGTTTTGGTTGACTGGTACAATGAATGCAAAAGAACATCTTTTCCGGTGTCTGGCAAACCTAAGCTTCAAACATACAAATAATAATAGGGCAGAGGTGCCAATGCCGATGGCTTATATATCTGTACAAATCAATAAATCAGCCTGAACTCCCTGCATTCTAAATTTCTCCCTATACAACATTTCAGAAAAATTCAAAGGCAAGCCAAAAACTTCAAAGCAGAGCAAAGCAGCTTAAGCAGCTCTCTGGAGCTACCTACTGCGCTGTCCTCCATTGAGACCCTCTCAGCTGCATTTGGATTGGATAAGTTACTCAACAGGAAACAACTGAAAGACATTTTCTTCATTCTTCTTCTAGAGAAGCTTTGTTTAAAGCTAACAGTGTATTTTTTTTTTTATTCTGTATCATTTAGAAGTAGCTTTAGGTAGTGGAGTTGGTCATCTTGTGTGATTAACTGCTTTGCAGACCAAGGCTTCTAAGGCAGCTACTGACAGGACACCTATACTCTTTTTTATATGGTCCTCTAAAGAGACAATAATAAAAGAATAAACAGTAAAAGTGAAAATCACAATATTCTTAACAGATATTTGCACTCTAAGCTCTAGTTAGTCTCTTCCATGTTCCAGAGAAAATAAATCACCTGTCTTCCTGCTTCTCAGAGAAGATATGCTCCTTAACACTCTAATTCCCTTTCCCTCTCTATTTGAGTTACCAAAGGTTGTTCTGAGGTCATGTTTCTTCATGAGGACTACTGCTTTTCAGACCTGAAAGACTTTTTGACCTCCAAACTTTGTTTTTTCCACACTATAGTAGTTTGCCTAATCAAATTTGCTTTATATATTTAATCAAATATATGTACACATACTAATTTCTCTCTATCAATCTCCAATCATTTCTACCTTTAGCTAATGATGGCTACAACAGTATTACTTTCTTAATCCTGAATAATCTCATAGTGAACAACACAGGCAGGTAAATTTCTTATCTAGTTAATTTTTACTAATTATTATGCATAGGCCATAGCTGAGAAAATTAAGTATCAGGTTTTTAATGTTCACTGTACCCACCTATTACATACGCTACAAACAGATCTAGGTCAATAACTCTATGAGTTTATCCCACTGTTGCCTAAGGTAATTATCCAGTCTATTATTTTAGTATCTGAGCACTTCATGAGTGCAACTCATCACAACTTGTTTGGTTTGCTGATTTCACTTGTTCTAATATGCATTAAATTTATTGTATTTGCCTACTGTGACTTTGTACTATTGCCAGCCTACTCAGCTATGATAAACTCATGAAGTTCTGCACAGTGCTGTTTGGACTTGACTAGGTAACTGCCTTTGCACAAATCACTGGTGAGTCATTAGAAGGTCCAAGTCTGTTAGCCACAAATTAAAATGCACACGGAAAAATTGGATAGTGTACAGAAAAGATACTAGAGATTAAAACAGTGAGCCAATAGCCTGAAGATGAGATGCTCACAGAGAGCAAATGATGCTTGTTAGTTATGCACCCTAATGCATGAGCTGGCACTAGTACTGTTTTGTTTTGTTCAGGTGCAATAAGACGCAGCTCGGAGGAAGGATCAAAGGGGCTGACAAGGCTGCACATAGTCAACAGATCTTTGAGAATTCTTCTGACTGCTCTTCCCAAGAGTTAAAAAATGTGTTGTGCACCCTGAAATACAATTTATTCTTCTCATATGCTGGCCTGGAAAAGTTAGCTTGAAGATACTGTTGAAGCATAAAGAAGGAGATAGGAAAGGAGACAATTTTTTTTGTCTCAGACGGAAACACTTGGCATGACTGGCAACTAGGAGCTGAGCAACTGATATACGTGGACACAGGGCCTTGCTTCAGTGCTTACAAACACCATCTGCAGCAGCTGTACTGGAAACTATTCCTTACGACTGGTAAGCAAGAAGTCAAGTGTCCAGAGCCAAGCAATTACGTATTTCATTTAATTCATGTGATGTTGCCCTTTGAGGAGGCCATTCACATCGTGGGCAGAGCAGAGACCTCACTAATGGAAGATGTAGAGAAATAAAATACCTGCCAATTCTGTGAAGCCTTGTGAGGCCAAAAAATTCTTCAAGTATTGAATGCCAGGACACCTTCATAACCACAGGATAAACTTAGATGTAGTAAACCATTGCCAGAATATAGCCTGTGCTTGCCCAAAAGGAATTTCTTCTTTTGCTGCCCACAATGACTGCTTTTAAAGGCTCTCCTGAAGTTCTGTACAGGTTGTTACTGAGATTTTTTTCTAGAATGGCATACCCAAGTTTAAACATCTACAATCTAAAATCGACATTGAAAACCAGAGAGGGCAGAACAAAAACATTCAAAAGCCTCAAACACATCCTACAACAGAAGGCAAAGGAATTCAATGAACCTGATTTTTTAAAATCTACCATAAAAAGGAATAGTAAGATGCCACATCTTGCAGATGCAATTAACACTTCAAACAAGGCATTTCTTTTAAATGAGAACAGTAACAATTTCAATGGGTTATAAATGTGATAAACACTCTACCATTTACAGCCTATATATTTGGACTATTTTTTCCAAAATAGCTAATCTCACAGCCTGTAAGATACAGGGATAGGTACAAGACACTGAGTGCAAAACCTATGTGAGGCTATTCATATTACAGCCCAGCTGCAGGCAGAAGTTAACTAAGAGACAGTACCAGCACTGAAATGGCTGGATTAATTCAGCACTCTATGGAACATAAAGCGGATCTTCATACATGGGCACTTCACTGGAGTCTAAGTAGGTTCAGTCTGCATTTTTCTTCTCTGTAGAAGCAGTTACATTCAAAAAAAATCAAGGTAATCTGACAATATCTGACTTTCATAGGTCTAGATTACAAAGAAACAATAAAAACCATGACTTACTCAGAATGCATTTAAAGTTTTACAGAGTATTTAATCTGATTATTCAAGGAACCATGCCCTTTTCACACACTTCATTTGTTACCAAATTAATTAATGAACATTTAGAGCTTTTTTTAAACTTCTGGTTAGACATTCATTGAGAGTTACAGAACTGTAACAACCTCAATAGCCTGTTAATAACAAACATTCTTTAATATTAGTTAAATGCACTGCTAATATGATTTAAGTAAAAGGACAATTTGAGGACATAACTAGAGTACTTTAAGAAAAATAAATTTATAAAATGCCTTGCTACATGGCAAGTTAACCAATTTGTCTCTCTGAAATATTTTTGTGGAAGAAGTGAAAAATAGAAAAACAGATAAAGAAGAAGAAAATGATCTAATACCTTTTCTTTTTATTCCTGTATACAATTGACAGAATGAGAATAATTACTATTTTATTGTATTATCAATTCATACTATTTTAATCAGGTTGAAACAGGCCACACAGAACTGAATAGCCCTTTTGCTAGATGTTGTACATGGGTATGATGCACTTACCCCTTTTCTTTCCAAGCATCTTGTATAACACATTTTAGATTGTTATGATGGATTTTCAATTATTTAAGCATTTTTTGTTATGCAATTTGGTTAATCTCTGCAGTTCCTTGTATGGAGCAATTGAGCCTTTAAGCTTTTAGAAGCCATATCTAAACTGGCAGCTCTAGATATTCTTACCCTCTTGGATATTTCTCTTAGGAGAAGCATATTTATTGTTTAAGGCACATCTGTAAACACAGCATTTATGCAGATCTCTTGAAGATCATGGCAATTACTTCATTGACTTAACATAAAGTATTATTTCTATTAAAATTGATTATCAAGAGGAATTCAGAGACAGGCCACTGGAATAAGTATTACTCAAAGTACCTGTATCGCAATCAACTTAATGCTTTAATATTTATAGCCACCCCAAAACTACTATATAGGAAATAACTGCCAAATTACAAGCTTATCTTCGTTTTTATTTTGATTTTGTTTTTAATAAAACACACACGTTCTTTATTCAGGCATTTAAGAGAATGATGTGAGCATTATAATTAAGTTGGCAAATCAAGCTTCATGCCAATAATAAATATGCAGAATAGAACATCCAGGCACAGCTATTAGTGTCACTGCACCTAAGAATAAAGCAAATATTAATAATCATTCATCTTTATTGTAACCAGTATTTCAAACATAGAGAAGGAAGATTCATTCGCAGAGGCCTACAGAAATTTCTATGAACTGCCTTGATGCAATGCCTAAATAACAGATATAAGGCTGTGTCGGCACTTCTGGTGTGAACTTCATGCAGTGAAAACATTTACTTTTTACAGCTTCTTTCTTTTACTGAAGCTTGCCTGCAGTTAGTTAGATCAAAGCAGTTGCTATCTAGATCTGAAGAGCCCTCATCTTTAGTACAACAAGAATACAACTGCTCTCTAGCACAACCTAGTAGTTGTTCTGGTACATGGTAAAAAGACAGTGTCTTGTCAATTCACATACATATAAAGCTAGAGAATCAATAACATGTATCTCTTGAAATATTAATTTTATACCTGTAGAAATAGCATAACTTTAATTTTAACAAAGAGACTTGCAGCACTGAAATAACATAATTGTATGCATTTATTTTTCCATTCTATGTCTACATGTTGCGTGAATGTATATACTATCACACTGTCAGGGAAAATACTCATAACAAAATGTCTGTAAAAGAATGTCTAGAACAGTGCTGCTATATTTTGGCAGCTTTGCATAAATATAGTCACAGTATATCAAACAACGCAGCTGAAATTCTTCTTGTCATTCAGCATAAATCTAAAGCAAGTTACAGTGATGCGTGACACAATCTGAGTTAATAGACAGCATACAAAAGGCCCTTTTTTGCAGAACACCTACTCTTCTTGAAATAGGTCTCTTCCCCAGCACTATGCGGCAGAAAGTGGAGTAGACAACATGGGAAAAGTGGTGGGTAGAGATGGAGGTCCACTCCTGTTCTGAACAGCATTTACAAACTGTTTATAACTCAATGTATCTCTACTTCTGGAACACAGCTTTATAAATAACAACATCAGTCTACAGAGTTTAAGTTTCCTACCAAAGCTTCATTGCTCCTGGGATTTGCCAGGCAGCCATTGAATCTGACATCCTTCTCTCTGGGCTGGGTGCCCACAGTGTCCTTTCCATTGGGCTAGGACATGGCTACCTCTCATCCCAAAACAAATATACAAACAGGACACCCTAGGTTTATGGACCTCCAAGTACCCTCTGTTTCCATAACTGAGGCATAGTCTGTGACATATTAGAGTAAAAGAAGGATTCACCTAGTGAGATGAATTGCTTTAAAATAAGCCACCCCAAAGTTAGGAACCTAAAACTGTATTTAGATATTTAAATAATTGTCCCATTTTTCAAAAGTTTCCTTTATCTGGATGGAGCAACTGGGTGATCATCTTGCTCGGAACAATTAGGCCATCTATTTAAAGTGTCTTGGCTGAATTTCTTAAACTCAGTTTCATTTATTTATTACATAAACAGACTCCATCTATAACCAGCATTTAAAAGGGTTTCAAAGAAAAATACATCTGAGAAACTTAGGGGAATGGTAATCAGGTGTCATCACTATTGCTTAATTTTTTATACCTAGTAAGATCACTACTGAATAATCCTGACTTCATCAGAATCAAATCTTTGAATTCATATCATATACATTTTTTCCTTAAGATGCAAACAAACAAATCACCGAAATACATATGTTTTTAATTCAAAAAAACCAGGAAAATGATGATACATTTTCTATTTCTACAGATTTGCAACAAGTCCAAATCTATTTTATTTCCTACAGGACTTGTATTGCTTTTTGGGAGATTTTCTCTAAGTTGAAAAGTAAAAACAAAAACAATAGGCAGGATATTTTTCTCCATTTTGATTACATAGTTACTCTGACTCAGTAAAACCTGCAGTTTGTAATCCATCTGTAGCAGACATTGTAATGCAGAATTGAAACAATAAACCACCAAATTACAAAAGTGTTTCAGATGTCTTTGTGTAGCAATAGAAAAAAAAAGTCCCTTTTGTTTCTCCTTTGCATGCAACCTTTGGAGAGTGACATTGAAATGTGATCCTGTGCTGTTCAAAAAAAAAAAAATCCAGGAGGATCTGTAGTAACAAAATGCAATCCAATTGTTCCATATATTGCTTTTCTCACAAATAATATCTAGATATTCAATTTGATTAACCAATCTCCCCTTAACTCTTATTCTCTATGATATTTTATGAGAAAATTTATCAGAAATTTTATTGTAAACTATGCTTCTGTGATGGCAGCTGTCAGCAACAAGCATTATATTCCTTCCTTGGTATTTTATTCAGTCATATCCAAAGTCATTCAAGCTGTGTAAAAGCTTGTTTTCCTCAGTTTAACCATTACATGCCTCAGTTTGGAAGTGCTGAACATGGATGGCTTCAAAGGGGTCAGCTGTCAGTACACTGATACCTAAACAAATTCTCTTTCCAGAAACTTGATTTAAGTTGCTGTTACCCAAACCTCTCATCTGATAAATACAGCAGAGATTATTGCTTCTTTTTTATTTCTCAGTATAAGTGAAAAATCTTGTATGCACGCACGCAGATTTCTGTAATAATCAGTAATGTCTGAGCATACTACATTCACTGAACAGGTATGACAACATTCAGACTTTATTTTATGCAAGACATGAATTTTCTGTGTTGCATAAGCAACATATTGCATCTTACTTCATTCTGCTCAGAAGTCATTTATGCAGATGGTAGGGCCATTTTAAATTTTAGGGTGGCAATGTTTCTCATAAGCCTTCCTACAAAATCCTTGAGGGGACTGAATAATGACCTCTGATGTATTTAAACTTTTTTTTCTCTCTGTTATAGTTTAATACTGCAGATTTCCCTTCTAGCGAAGTCTTTCACAAAGCTTCTCAGAAACTGAATACGAAAATCCACTCCCCCCCCCAAAAAAAACCCCACCCAAAACAGAGAGGTTAAAGCTTTCTTCTGGCATGACAGGATGCTGAAATAGAAAAATCGAGCTGAACATCTGCTATTTCACATTTCTCGAAAAAAAAAAAAAGCAGGATGCAACTATTAATGTTCGTGCAACATACTCACCAACAGAAAGATTTAAGTATTACTGTGCTGAAGTCTATAACTGACTATAAACAGGATTAGAGGAGAAAGAAAACAACCTCAATATAATTGGTGACTGTGTAATAGAGAAAACAAATGGATAAAAAAATCCCAGACCATTTATCCTTGACCATCACTTCTCAAACATTGTTTCCTTCGCAATAACTTGCTTAAAACATAATCATTACAAATGGTCTAGACATTCCACAGATTGAAGCTTTCTGAATTTTAAGCAGCAGACTGATAACAAGATCTTTTGACAAGCCCTGCCAGCTGTCCCCCTCTCTAGTACAGAAATCTCTTCACTTGTTAGCAGTGGGCTAAGCATGATATGCGGCACCTCTTTAACTGGGAAAAACTTGTTATACACAGTTTAATTTATAATACACATGCTACTAAGCTCATTATTATGCCATAAGTTTCTGTTTAAACAACATGTGGCTACGAGACTAGACTTCTGGATTAAACAAATCAAAAGAACAGCGATGCTGTAAAATTTTTTTTCTACCTGCATTGCTGTTGGAATTTTATTAGGAAAGGAAACAAGCACTTGACTACATTTGCACAGGAATTTAATTCAAAATCTCTCGTCTTTGTATAAAGGGAACATAGCCCTGTGAATGAGATAGAAGGGGTAGAAAAAGTTTTGCAAAGAATGAGCTGGATAAGGAAATAACAAAACCTGTCTTCTGCTCAGCATTTCAGGGTACTCTGATACAGGCGATATTTAGGAGGTAGAATTAGACGTCTGCTTGCGCAGGACATCTTGGACAACAACCTCCCAGAGGAAGCCTCACTGCCAGCTACTAAGCTGTAATCCATTGCTTGTAACATTGCAGTTTCACTCTTGACAAGATCCACTGCTACAAGCTGATGTCGACTGAACCTAATTCACCTCCTGTGACTCACAGAGCATGGGACAAGAGATCTGCCTCAAGACAGGCTCCAACGTCTCTCTCTTCAGAGAGGATGTGAAATGCAAAGACAAGTCAGAGGAAGGGCCACCATGGAGCACTGCTGTTGCAATGCTCAACAAAAAAAATTACTTTTTTGGTGGGAAGGTGGAGCTGAATTGGTTGTCTTGTTCTAACCAAAATAATTCAGATTCTAATTAGCTGTTTAAAACAGTGGAAACAAATGATTCTTTATTTTTGAGACAACATGTCTACCAGTAAGTTATGATTCTGCTACTGTGGGTGCTCTTTCATTCAGGTGTATTTTGTGTATTTCTTGTAACATTTACATTCATACTGCAGACTAACCTGGAATTTATCTTTCCATTATTAGCAAAATATAAACCAGCAATATATTTCATTAATGAAGGGATATGCATAGAAATGTTCTTTGTGTCCTCATTTTCACCTACAAATTGTTCTCTTGATAAAATAATGTCTTTGTAAAAAAAAAAATGTGCTTAAAACCTTGTGAATTGATTACATTGCAACAGAAATTTTAATACAGTGCTTTAATCACATCATCTCCAGAAACTGAAGCTACTCCAACACATTCTGTTATAATAGAAGAATTCCAATTTCTTGGTAATTTTATGTGGCAAATACGTTTCATCTATATTCATCTCCAAACAGAGCTCCAACTAACTTTCTTCCTTCCCATTTTATTTACAGGCACAAATAATTAAAATGATAAATCTTCCTTACAAAAAGAACAAAAATGCTTTGGTAAATGACAGTGAGTAATAAAAGATCACCTACAAAAAGGTTAGAAAAAACTCAATGGACAAATTCAGTCCTAAAACAGTGACAAACTCTATAGCTAATTAAATTGCCATCTTCATCAGCCTTTGCTGAAGCTATCGTACAGACTGGTTAGGTCAGTCTTCTCAAAGTTCCTTTACAAAGGTGTTCCAGGGATTCCACTTCATGTACTGACCTCCTTAAGAGTTAAAGAAAATTACAGTCAACTAGAACATACAGGGAACACAAATTTCTAATTAAGAATAAAGAAAACAACAAATTCTTAATTTAGCTATCTGGAACTGCTAAAAAAAGAATAAGAAGAAAATGCTCAAACATAATTTTAGCACTCCAAGAAAATACAGCTGATACAAAATAGTAATAAATAGAATTTGAAAACAATGCTCATACTTCTGGCTACAACACTGAGCACACAGAGACACAGAATAATAGCAAATAATTTTGATATTCAACTAACCAATTAGTCAGTGTCTGGAGAACTCTCTAGTTAAACAGAACCAGCAGACAAATAAAGGCTAAGTTAAAAAAACAAGTATACCTGGAAGAGTGGAATAAGCTTTGAGGAAAAAACCAAACCCTCCACTTTACAGCAGTTAGTTAAATTTAACAGACTCTCCTCCTTCCCTCTCCTCTTCAAAGCCCACGAAAGAAAGAAGAGAAAAGTTTCTTTTCAACAGAGTGACCTAATTTGGACTTCCACATAGAAATTGTAATTGAGGAACCTTAAGCAGTAATGCATGTTAGTGCACTGCTCTGCACAAGCTAATAAACTTTTCCTCTCAATGGGGTAATTACTGTGGGCATAAGGCAGCCTTATTAGTGTGGACAGAATAATTCCTGTTCCATAGATAACTTGAGTATACCCACACTCCACTCTACCTTGCATTGCAGGCATAGTCAATGCCATTTACTTGTAGTAGCTCCATTAACTTTTTTCAAGAATCGCATAATACAGAAAAATCTGTGCTGAAGCAGGCAAACAGGAATTTAGCACAGAAATGTGTATTCAGGCTACATCAACAGAGGAAGCTAGAGAAAGCTTCCTTCATACTTTGTAAACTGAAAAGATGAGAAATACATCAGGCATAATCTTCCTGTTGTTGCTGACATCAATACAGCTTCAACAGAGGTAGAAACTTCATGAAAATTAGTGTAACTGGCCAGATAAAGTCAAGATCAAGGCTGATTATAACTGCCCTGGTAAAGAGCTGTGACACTGATTTAGACATTCATCACTGTCCATCCCTCACATACCCTGGGCACTTTGTGTGTCAACATCTGTAAAGATACAGGACACACAAAACAATAGGAGTTTGGCCAGACTTTCTATAATGCTGAAATGCTCAGATGAAAATGCTGCAGAAGGGTAACTGTGGACATACAGAACTGTGTGTGCACCAAACTGCTGGAGAAAGATACCATCTGGTGTTAAAAAAAACACACTTAAAATTACTCCTGCTCTTTCATGGGAGTTTAGCCTGCATCACAACAGAAAGGAGTCAATGAAGAGACACTGCCCTTTGAAAGGGATACGATTCATTCTACTACTCCTCATTTCTGACATTTATTTCACACAGGTTCTTTTTGTTACTGAATTTACTGGTAATACACCACTTCAGTCAAACAGTATTTTTCAATCAAAAAAATCGTAATCAGATGTTAGTACAACCTCTTATTGGAAAAATCCACTTCAAAGCTGTGTTACATACGAACACTGTCATAGTTAAGAGGCAGAGACAATTTCCATTGGGATCCTTCACCACTTTCAAAAGCTTGCTGGGCCCTATCTTTCAAGACCCAAGAGAACATGCAGGAAGTAAGTTAATGGGCCAGAATTAATTTCTTTTATTGAAAAACTGCAATACAATACAGGATGAGACTACAGGAAACAAAGCGATTTAATTCTATCAAACAGCAAGTATACATTTATAAAATGCACAAAATCTTCTGCAGTTACAGCCATGTGTTTTAAAGCCACAGTACTTTTGGCACATTAGGGTAAACAATAGCGTGAAACTGATGTCCCATTAAAGGCACCTGAACAGGCGTAGGATTTTGTTCTGCAGCATTAGATAAGAAGAGTAAGCAAGCTGGTAGGAATTGATTACAGCATTATAGCATGCATTCGTTAAGAACTACTACACAAAAAAACTACTTTTATAAATGTATAGGTTGTAGCTACCAATTTTGTGATATAAATGGAGGTTCACAGTAATTATTAGCAGTTATTAATCTTTAAACAAAAGCAATGTTACCACAAAATATTATTTGTGATCCTTAGATGCAGGCAGGATTCTTACTTCAGAGTTGAAATTTTTCAAAAAGTAGTCCAGAAAAAAAAACCTTAAACATTGTCATCTTCTCATATCTAAAATGGCTCTCAAGCTTTTGAATTTATCTTGGCACTGGTACACCTTATCCGAAAAGCTTAACTCCTCATGCAGCAAAACCACCATATGCATTCATTAAAAGTCTCAAGATACCTGGATTCACACAAGTGAATACACTGTCCTGTACTTCACGCATTTGACTCAACTTAGATATCTCTCAAAACGAATACTCAGATCTGACTATGGTAGCCAACATACAAAAAAATGCATCATTAGTAGTCAAAGCATCTCAAAAATTTCACTGCTGACGGCCTGAAACTCCTTGCAAGACTGACACCAAGAAGGTGTAACAGTTTGGAAATGTGTGAAAATATAAGCAAAACTGGAACACATAGCTTACAATGTTTCCATGTGAAGAACAGTTCAAAATACACTCAAGGAAAAAAGAAACATCAGAAAGGGTTATTTCAGACCCATTGCTCTAAATGATGCAAAATGGACTGTAAATTATTTTTGTGGCAAAGCACTGTGTTCTAGTTGCTATCAGAATATATATCCCCTTTTTGAAAAATTCAATAGATTTCTAATACGGTCCACTACTATTAACACATTAAAGCTGGTTTAACTTTCAATTATCTGTGCTGACAGTAAGAAAGGACACTACTTCCTACTTCGCATCTAGTAAAACAGTGGGTGAAAAAAAGGAGAAACAATCAAAATAATCTTACTAGACTTCAGCAAAGGACAGATCTTGCAGAAGAAGATCCCTTATAATTCAGGACTGTCAAGTGAGGTCTTGAGAACTTTCTGATGTTAGCTACTAATTATAATTTCCTTAATGTGGGCAGTATCCTATGTCCTAGTTTAGCAGAACAGAAAGCACCTTTTCTGATGAGGAAACATAACAGATAAAGACAAAAGACCCAATACAGTGAAGCACACAAAGCGAATCAGCGCCATTTAGTTTGACTGTGCTGGACTGGTTGCCGTCTTAATGGAAGTTTGTAGCTGATAAACTGTGATCATTTTTAGGTGGATTATTTGTATTAGTTCTTCAGGCAAAAGCAGGGCATATATACAGCAATAAAGCTCACTTTTTAATTGTTTGAAGACCTGCCTATCTTCAAAAGAAATAAAACTTGTTAGGTTACATACTTCTCATTTTATGGCTTTCACAGTGCATTCAGTGGGAGGCTAGGACTTTATTTTGGCTCTTAAAGGCTGCAAGCTAAAGCCCTCAAGCAGAACATCTGACATAAAGCCTTTGTGAAGGGTACAACCAGCACAAATACTCAGAGCACACATGACAAAATCAAATCCTCTAGCACCCAACATTTTGCTGCTGAAAAGAAGTTCTGAGCCCTCATTCTGCAGATAAACCTTCAAAAGTAATAAAATTTAACTGGTGGAGACAACCTGAAAGAAAAACCCAGTGATGCGAACTCTGCCCTTCTTAAGCCTGAATGCAGTCTTAGCTCTGAAGTCCATCACTGTCAACTTTAGTCACTTAACTACAGATCATTTAGTGGATACATGGGGTATGAAATGGCAATGAAATGGACTCAGCTGGAAACTGGAGATATTGCTGGGAAGAAAACACAGTGAAAAGCACAAAGGTGTGGCAACAAACAACCACCAACGAGAGAAACAAGAAAATCTCTTCATAGCAGTCCATATGTGTCTGTGCTTTGCATTTGTGGCCCAAACAGTGCTGATAACACACCAGTGTTTTGGCTGTTGCTGAACAGTGCTTGTGCAGTGTCAATGCTTCTTTTCTTCTCATCCACTGCAAGTAGGCTGGGGGTGGACTGGAGGCTGGGAGTGGATATAGCCAAGAGAGTTGACTCATACCACAGGATGTCGCACTCTGCAATAAATCCTCAGGGAGACGAGAAGGAAGATGGGACATCTGTGGTTATGACATTTCTCTGTGCAAGCAACCATTATTGTGCTGAGGCCCTGCTTCCCAGGAAGCAGCTGGACATCTGCCTGCTGACAGGAAGGGGTGAATAAATTCATTTTTGATTTGCTTGTGCACATAGCTTTTACTTTCCCTATTAAACTGTCACTATGTCGATCCATGAGTCTTCTTGCCTTCCTTCTATTTCCTCTCCCTCTGCAGGAGAAAGGAGTGAGCGAGAAGCTGAGTGGGTGTTTGGCTTCTGGATGGGGTCAGCCCACCACAGCTCTGAAGGTACTGAGCAGATATTACTACATAAGTTTAATGAAGCTTCCAAAGACTGTACCTTGTCAGGAATAGAAAGGCAAACAGATCACAAAATAAATTTCTTTGAAAAAGAAAAAAAAATAAATCAAACAAAAACCAGTTCACCTGTTGCATAACTATGGAGGAGAATTATACAATTAAAGAATATACGAAAGCATAAATTTTGCTCTGTGAGCTAAAGTAAATGATGTACACAAGTTTTTAACAGTTCTCCAGTCTGCAGTCACAGTGCATTCACACATCACTGTAAAATTTGAGTTTCAACAGCTATATTTTAAATGCCAGAAAGCCAACCATGATTCTGAGTGGTGATTCTGCCCCTCTACTCCGCTCTGGTGAGAGCCCACCTGGAGTCCTGCATCCAGCTCTGGAGACCTCAGCGCATGAAAGACATGCAGCTGTTGAAGCAGGTCCAGAGGAGGGCCACCAAAATGATTCAAGGGCTGGAGCACCTCTGCTGTAAGGAAAGGCTGAGAGAGTTGGGGCTTTTCAGCCGGGAGAAGAGAAGGCTGTGGGGAGACCTGATTGCAGCCTTTCAGTACTTAAAATGGGCCTAGAAGAAAGTTGGAGACAAACTTTTTACAAGAGCTTTAAACTAAAAGAGGTGAGATTTAGATGACATAGAAGGAAGAAATTCTTCACCATCACGATGGTGAGGCACAGGCACAGGTTGCCCAGAGAAGCTATGGATGCCCCCTCCCTGGCAGCGTTCAAGGCCAGGCTGGATGGGGCTTTGAGCAACCTGGTCTGGTGGAAGGTGTCCCTGCCCATGGCACGGGGGTTGGAATGAGGTGATCTTTAAGGCCCCTTACAACCCAAACCATTCTATGATTCTATAAAATGATATTGTATCTTACACATGTGACAAGTGCTTAGAAGCACTGCATTCTAAATACATGTATTAATTTTGCCATAATTAGCTTACAGATAGGAGAACAATTTGTAATCAAGAGTAGTTAAGAAAAAAAAAATATTTTTGCAGGAGAAACTGTGGCATAAGGGAAAGGGGAGAACAACACATATTCCTTTATACAACTTTGGGTCCCTAGTATCATCCCATATGCTCAGGCAATACTCTCAGACATGCAAAACCTACTCATAGTTCCATGTAGTAAAAATCACCACGCTGGTATGCTGTAGCATACATAGCCACTTTGACCTGACAAAGGAGACATCCAAGATCTGACTACATCTTCAGACTGCAGGGCACCATCTGGGGCTCTGACACAGAGCCAAGTGATTTGCAGGATGGACACAACTAGTATGTTCTGGGGAGAGTGAGCTCTAAGCAGAGTGACAGGACCAGGGCCACCAGGCTTTAGGTTAGAGGATGACTGCTTGGCCCTCCTTCAGCAATCTGACCAGTAGGTCTAAATGTCTGACCTAGATCTATATGAACTAGTGCAGGGTGGAAAGATGGTCTGCAGTGGGTAGCAGGTCTTAGAATTACATAAAATACAGCCGAAAGACTCTCTGGATCACGAGTCCGGTATTCTAAAATTGTGAGTAATAAGACAGGAGGTCCACAGACTGCCTCCCCCACAGCCACAGATCCTAAACTCCATTCCAATATCCTGAAACAAGTTCTAGATTTGTACTGAAAGGCAAAAGCAAAAATGACAACCTAGCAAATTAAGAGGAATGAAATCAATGAAAGATAATATTGGGAAGGAAACTATGAACTTGTCCAGAGGTCTGTACTACGTACCTGCTTTCATCAGTTCAACCTGCCTGAAAAATATCATCCTGGCACCAAACCTAGTCATTAGCTTACTCCTGAGAGTGCAAAGATGACCCATCAACACAGAATCTGAGAAATTAATGTTGAAACATTCTGCCTGCCACATCTCTAGGTGTGGCAGATTTCCAGTGCTTGGTGACTTTCTAAGTGCCCAAGTGCAGTACAAACAAAAACTCCAATCCAATGGTATAAAAAATAAATCTCTCCTACGCCTGCCATGACACTTTGAAAAGACTTCACACACTGCCTTCCACAAAAGGTTTCTTTAGAGTATGACTTGCTCTTTTTTTTCACAAAAAGAACATTTAATTTTCTGCATTTACAAGAAATGCACATAATCTGACTATCTGAATGATACACTTTATGAAGTCTGTATTTCAAAAGCAATTTGCAAGTATTAGCCAGCAAACAACTCATCTCTTAAAACTTGAAATCTATTATCTGAACTAGAGCCTCTTAAGTACCTCTCATTTTTATAATTATTTTCACAGAATAGACCTTTTGTCAAGTTTCAGATTACACTTTCTTTTCGAATGTACTAATTTACGCATACTCAACATTAAATATTCATTAATATATTTAAAATGCAGATAATAGCTATGTGAAAGCATGTATCATCTCCTATAACATAACCAATTAAAAACTATTTTACCTGCCAAGTGAAACTAAATTAATAATTCAGACTGCTCCATAATACCACAATCAATGCAGCAGCTTTTAACCCCACTGAGAAAAATACTTTGTAAGATTACGATCTTTCAAATCAGAGATGATTTGTGGTTTGCACCAGGCATATACTTACATATATATATACATATTTATATATAAAAGAAAATAACCACAATTCGGTAAGATGGTCATGTAAGAAAACAAGAATACCCCAAATGCCTTGCAAAGCAAACATATCATTGCTTCTTGAAATTTAACCTTCTGTAACATGGATAACACTGGAAATATGTGAAAAATCACTAGCCACTGTCCGCTGCCACTCTGACACAGACTAGTCTTGCAATCTGCATGGGCAGCTATCTGTTTCTGGGATGTCTGTTCAGGTTGTGATTAACTCATCCACACAAAGACAATTGGATTTTTGCAGTCATTTATATCCAGCAGGTCTCATACGACAGAACCAGAATCACATGAAGGCTGATCTTAAGCTTTCAGCTTGAGCTGCATAAATGAGCAGTCTAGCCACTTTCATACTGTGTGAAGAAATAAATTTAGCACATCAGAGACACTTCTGTGCAATGTTAGCTCAAATACTTCTGCATGATGAACTCAGAAATGGGAATGTATGGTGAAGACATCTGAGTGATCCTGCCTGGATTCAGGCTGATTCATACAGAAGCACTCAGATGGTCCTGCATCATGCTCTTTCTAGACACTGCAAACCGCGGAATCAGCTTGTATGTAGCCTCCAGCACACTCATGCTAATCACAGAATGGTTTGGCTTGAAGGGACCTTAAAGCTCATCTGGTTCCAACCCCCCTGCCACGGGCAGGGACACCTTCCACTAGACCAGGTTGCTCAAAGCCCCATCCAACCTTGAACACTTCCAGGGAGGGGGCAGCCACAGCTTCTCTGGGCAGCCTGGGCAAGTGCCTCGCCACCCTCATAGTAAAGAATTTCTTCCCAATATCTAACCTAAATCTACCCTCTTTTTGCCTAAAGTCATTACTCCTTGACCTATCACTACACACCCTTGTAAAAAGTTCCTCTCCAACTTTCTTGTAGGGTCCTTCTAAGTACTCAAATAAAGGCCGCAGTCAGGCCTCCCTGCAGCCTTCTCCAGGCTGAACAGCCCCAGCTCTCTCAGCCTTTCCTCACAAGGAGGGGTGTTCCAGCCCTTTGATGATTATTGTCGCCCTCCTCTGGACCCACTCCAAGAGGTCCATGTCTTTCGTGCGCTGAGGTCTCCAGAGCTGGATGCAGGACTCCAGGTGGGCTCTCACCAGAGCGGAGCAGCGAGGCAACCTGCTGGCCATGCTGCTTCTGATTCAGCCGGGATACGGCTGGCCTTCGGGGCTGCGAGCGCACATTGCTGGGTCATGTTAAGCTTCTCATCAACTAGTACCCCCAAGTCCCTCTCCTCAGGGCTGCCCTCAATCCCTTCTCTGCCCAGCCTGTATTTGTGCTTGGGATTGCCCCAACCCATGTGCAGGACCTTGCACTTTGTTCTTGCACCAATTGTCCTGTGATGCTGTAGAGGACAGCAAAGGAACGCAGCAACACCTGCAAAATTCTCCTTGCTCCCCGACAGCTTTCTCGGACCTCAGTTCAGCACTGGCCATGCCAGATCCAGAATGATTACATGCACAACAACTGAAATGCCTTTTCAGCATGGCTGAAGAATCCATTTTACTTCAGTTTTTTATTATTTCCATTCTTTGAAATACCCCAGGATTCCTAGTGCTCCACATCAAGTACCTATGCTGTGCTCAGTATTCTCAAAGACAAATGTCTGCCTGGAAAACGTGATACACTTAGTTTTGCATCAGATCAAATTTAAATTTGAATTAGCATACCTAATCTATCCTATCACACTGTCAGTGTTTCTAGCCCAAACACAGTTGTCTTTTTTCTCCCACAAGTTTCTGAAAACTTCTTCTCCCACTGTAACCTCCCTGAACTGTCTAATCATTAGTCTCCATAGCACTTACTCCAGCCACAATGAGCAAAGAATACACCATGTATTTCTAATTTTTCTAACTAAATTCAGTTGGTCCTGTGCCACTTCATACACAAGGTGTTACTGAGCATTTAATTTAATTTCTCCAATTTTTATTCTTCACTTCAGCTGATCTTCACCCTTCTATTTGGCTGTTCTGTTAAGCTGAATCATTACTTAAAGTAAACTGTATGCCCTTGAGGTAGCGACTATTGAGTTTACCTACACTGAAAAGCATCTAACACTTCTAAAGTTGTCTAAAACAAATAAAGATGCTAGGATACTCTGCCTCCTAAAGCTTTCATTGAAAATGCTACAAATCACTTCTACAGAAAAGCTACACTCTAAACAAAATATTGCTTACAAATCAAATGGTTTTGCATGAACTTAGCATTAAAAAAAAGGTAAAGCAGTTTTTATGGGGAGCTCTTAAAGTTCTATGCTCTCAGCCACCATCACTGTGTATTTAGTGTGACTGCACACTGTATACTGGTACATTTCTACATTTAGCTTCTTCTCCGTCCTTCCAGAATGTGATGTCCTTTCTTCCAATTTGTGACTAGCATAAGCAAGATCAAGAAGTAATATAACTTATGGGCTATAAATCATCTGTGACAACGGCTATTGTTTAGATATACAGCAGTCTTCTCCAAAACAACTCTATAGGAAAAAAGAATTTGAAATAATTTTTATAGGCTTTGGAAGGAATGTCTAATGCAGTATGATGAAGCTAGGCTAAGCCAAGTACAGCATCCTACTGTGTAATACAATTGTTATTAATGAGGTAGTGCAATAGCTAAAGCTATGCTAGTATTCCCAATACACATTCTCTTTCAGAGCATATTTTCAGAAATTCCTACATAGCATTAAAAATTTTCTACAGAGATAAAATTAAAATGCCACTGACTGAAGTTCTCTAAAATATGGCTGGACATTTTTTCTGCTATCAAATGATAAAAATATAATAACTTCCATAGTTTCAGATTAGTTTTAAAAGTACTTGTAGAGAGCAGTTAATTGTAACTATCTTTATGATGTACTGCCATGTCCACTCAGGCTACATTTAGCACAAAGTAAGGAGCCAAACATGAGAGTGAAAATCTGTCTTTCCTAGAATCAACTGAAGACTAAGTTTGACCTCAGGATACATCTTCAGACTTTGGTTATCCAATGTTATCAAGCACATAGGTCACCCAAGTACAATTACTAGGTAGGATGCTCCTGTACATTGTTCTTGCACTACCTGATCTAGTTAGTGGTGTCCCTGCTCGCTGCGGGGGGGTTGGACTAGATGACCTCTAGGGGTCCCTTCCCACCCAAAACTTTCTATGATTCTATGATTCTATGATTTACATGTAACAGTCATAGCCTCTGGAGAGCCTGCTCCACTTCACCTCACTCTCCTTTCTTCCTTATAATCCAGCTTCAAAACAAAGCCCCATAGAAGCAAGAAAGGTACATGCATTTGCACTCCAGCTCCACTACCTTTTGATCTTCTCTGTTCATCTCCAGGTGCAATCCTATCCAACGCAGCAGGAGCATGCCAAGAGACAGCTCAAGAAAAAAACCCTGTATTTCCTCTACTCTCTTAGGCTAAGCAGTCTCACTTTTGGACACAAGACTCACAGTTTGTCACTGAACTTCCAGTCAGCTCCATCTGTGCCAGGTCTCTTCCCTCTCCACAGACAAAGGACCCCTTACAAACCAGTATCTGGGGCACAAATGAGTAGAGAAGGTGACATGTGAGCTACATTTGGGCCATAGTTTACTAGTTGAAGGGTTTTGCTGCAGAGATTTCAATACCCATGGCACTAAAATGTGCCATTTTAGTGCACATTCTGTACATCATCTATTCAGCTAGGAAAATACTGAGAAACATTTTTTACAGTATCCATTTTGATGTTTAAGAATTGGTTTTCTCCACTGTGCTCAAAATCACACTTTCTGATTGCTTTTCATGAAGAACTATTTGAACAATTGAACTCTACCTGTAATAAATTATAATAAAAAGCACACTGCACGCAAAAATACAGCAAGTCTGTTCCCACAAAACATGCACACCCATGTACGAAAAATGACAGAATACTGATGTAAGACAAGTAGAAAAAACCCAACTTGTCTTAAAGTGCAAATAAGAATTGAAGATAAGATGATGAGAAAATGCACATGAGACTTAAAAAAAGCAAAGGCAGTGGTCCAAAGCCTGTAGCGTATGGAAGGGCAAAAAGAGACAAACTGCTGCCAACGGCACAGGGACAAAATTAGGTAGAGAAACTTAGAACAGACAAACAGATACTCTGAATTTCATCTAACCAGACCACTGTATTTGCTGAGATTCCAAATGCTGAACAAAATGTTTTGGAAGCAAGAGGAAAATGTATCTTTGTGGCTGAAGGTGATGAAATAGTGGTTTAGATAAAATGAAACAGACAATTCATATAACGTGCTGCTAGAGATAAAATTCAGTAAGATCTTCCACTGCTATTGGCTGAGACAGGTTTCAAAGAAGCTCAATATAGGGAACATGCAGAGAACAACTGGGAGCCCATCTCAGCACTCTGGCTGAGCAACCACCTCCTACCTCAGCACTCCATTAAAAAGTGAGATTATATCTTACTAACAGTGGATCAAGTTAATCCCAAGAGATCCTCATCACATTCTGTCCCCATTGTGGCAGGTCACATACTGTACTTCTCAGCATATGTCTCTAAAATTCAGTACTGCTCACAAATTCATACAAAAATAGTTTCAGTGCACTAGTTCATGCCACATTTATACTTAAGCTAAAGGGAACTGGGATATTTTTCGAATAAAGAAACCCAAAAGACAGACATCCACACAGTGGTTAATATCATTCTAAATACAGAAATATTCCATAGCTTAACAGATTTCAATCCAGAAAGATTCATCTAGTAGTAATTCCAATGCATTATTTATATACTCCTAAACCAGCTTACTTTTAGAAGCCAGACTGGTCTGTTGTGCTGTGCTGTGCTGCAGAGGGCAACAACATATTGCCACAGCAACTATAAAAATGGTGTTCTGCTTTTCAGTTTAGTAGTTTCCTGTAGGAGAGATCTGATCATCCAAAAGAAACCTGTTTCGGTTCAGCAGTTTTTCTAATGTGTAACGACAAAATTCAGTTTGCTGCTATACCAAAATCAGTATTCCTCTTTACTGTAACATAACTAACATTCTCATTTCGGTGTGGATTTTGGACTGGCCTCAAGTGAAGTACTACTTAACAGTACAGAGCTCTGTCATTATGCATCAAAGAGGAACTACCAGTCTGCCTCTATCTAATCCTAAAACACTGCCGTCACGTATCTTTTCATACGACCTTGCCTGTTTTGCAGCAACTGAGATTGAGTACCAAACCCACTTGACACCTTGAAAAAATGCAAATAATAAAAACCAAATGCAATTGTCCATATGCAATGCTACATTTTTCTCTTTGCTATTCCAGAATCCTACTTTTCTAATGTTGTCAGTAAAACAGAGAAGTAGCTCTCTAAACCATAGAAACTGCGCCAACTCTGCTGCTAACAGGGCAGAATATACTTAATAGTATCTGCTTCTGTAACATGCAAGATTAAGTCTGTGATCTTAACACCTATGATAAGTATATTCAGTACACATCAGACTTTAGGAATATAAGCAAATTAATCTGACTGAAGAACAGCAGGTCCTGTCTAGGACATGCTGCTTCTGATGTGCCAGTGCTGCCAGGGCTGCTACCATGGGGCTTGGTTTCTACAGATTTTCTGTTTATGACTGGTATTTTTTTCCATTTTCAAAGTTCATGTACACCACTTCCCACGTTAGTGCACTCAAGTCTCCTACGTTTACCTACTGTGCTGGTTTTGGCACCGAAGCCTGGTCCTGCTCTACTGACTGAGTGGACTTTGCACCACCTCTCCTACCCTGAAAGACTCCTATGACAGATGGAACCCAAAGTCATGGACTAAATTAACTCAATGGACATTTTGGAGGGATGGCCCATAGACTAAGGGAATGATATCTGTGTGTATATATCAAAAGACAGGAAAAGTGGTGGTGATTTATTAGAAAGTGTTGGACCAGAGCATGACATAGACGGTACAGAATCAGGGGTGGATAATGTTCTGGTTTCAGCTGGGATAGAGTTAATTTTCCTCTCAGTATCTGCTATGTTTTGAATTCAGTACAAGATGAATGTTGATAACTTGGATGTTTTCAGTTGTTGCTATGAAATCAAGGGTTTATTTCCAGTCTCCCGTATTCAGCCAACGAGCAGGTGTCCAGGAGCTGGGAGGGAATACAGCCAGGCAGGCAGCCCAAGCTGGCCAGCGGAAATATTCCGTACCATAGATGGCATGCTCAGTTTAGGAATGGAGGTTGGCAGGGGGGCATGAATTTTTCTTTCTTGTTTCTGTGGGTTTGAGTCCTCTCTTGTCTTGCAGTTTGAACTTTTCTTGGAGTTCGGTCTTTTTTTGGAATTTCACGAAATCCACAATTTCCAGGTTCCACAATTGCTGCTCGGGGACTGGATGCAAAATTGGTTGTCAGGCGGTGAGAAAACTGTATAGTATACAGTTTGTTTTCCTTATTCATTATTATCAGTATTATTATTAGTATTAGTATTTCCTTTGTTGTTTTATTAAACTGTCTTTATCTCAATGCATGAGATTTCCCTTTTGTCCATTTCTTCGCCCCACCCTGCTGGGGGAAGAAGGGGACGGGTGAGCGACTGGCTGTCTAGTGCTTAGCCACCAGCTGCTGGGTCAAACTACGACACCTACCTTTCTAAAATTTTCCTAACCATGAGCAGTTATCTGAAGATAAAACTTGCCACATCATAAATTGTGCCTGAAATTAACAAAGTGGTTAAAAAATACTGAGAAAACACACAAAAACAAAGAATGTACATTTGTTTCCATATGAATTACTGTTACCCAGTTTTACCTCTTTCCAGAATCTCAAGTGTAATGTTTCATTCTAATCATATACGCCATTTACTCTTACAATAAACCTTCTGCTATATCCAGCTGGAAAACAGAACACTCTTAAGTCATCCACTCTTTCCAATTCAGGGAGCCCACAGAATGTAACACTACACATTGCATGGTTACTTTCACTACTTGATGTTTTTCCTTCCTTCACCATGTCTGTAGTTAAGCCCTTCGTTATGTTTTAATGAATGTTTTTGCTCTGTTTCTTATGAATTAAATAGCTTTCTATGACTTATTTTCTTAACCAGTGGATTGCTTTGCATGAAAACTAATATGACAAGAACAATAGTGGAGTAGGCACACAGTTGGAGTTTTGTTTATCCACTGAAGTGCATTTCAGAGTTGCACATAATTCTAGCTCTCCTTTTCCTAAGATACACTAATTTTAACCTGAAAATGGAAGCTGAGATACTCTAAAATAGATCTATTTTGATCCTCTAATTTTATTTTTAAAAAAAGTCCATGAAACTCTTTTTTCTTAGCCCTCTTTTTTTTTTTTTTTTGTTAGACATTTCTTCATTTTCTATACAGTTTCTACCAAACCATGAATTAAAATTTTTGCATTTATGGAATAATTACAGAATTATCTTTCTTCACCAGTTGCTTCCTCTCAGACTCCCTTAGCTAAGACCACATTTTAGTTCTCAAGCTGCTAGCTAATTAACTGCAATTTGCTTCAGAATCTGTATTAGCAGTGCACTTTAGCAATAAGTCTAAATCACAGTCAAAATTCAAAATGGCTTTTAAAAGCTATTGAATGAAATACAAATGAAATAGATAACACCATTAAAAGTTGGGAGAGGCATCAAATGCTTTCTTTGAGTAAGTGCTCATAATGTTAAACATTTATTTACTTCTATATACTTTTACTAATCATACAAAATTGATTAGCAAAAGTAATGCAAGCTCTCCTCACTGTATATGCAGAATAAAATGAGATACACAAAGATTGAAATATGATCACTTAAACTTTTTCTTTTCGAGCTACAAAAGATTAAGATTTTATTAACCATTTGTCAAACTGTTGGATTTCTTTTATGAGGACTACGGGCAGGAAGCCTTACTTAATGAAGATGAATATGTTTCTTTCTAATTGATGGCATTTTCAAAAATGTGACATCGTTACTGAATCTGAACTAACCATAATCACACTCTTAAAATTTCAGTTATACGAAGAATAAATTCTTGGCTTTATACACACAATGTGTATTTCTTCTTTGCCCATAAACAAGATGTGAGTGTAGCACCCTGCAGACTTGCTGCTCAGTGGCTCTTAAACCACTAATGCTATAGCACCATCCATGCAATACTACTGTTTCAGCAAGAGTAAATCATAGATGTATCAGGCCAGGGACTGTGAACTCTGCAACTGCATGTTAACACAGAAGCACTTCAGTCATCTTTATTTCAAACTTTATTGTGCTGTAAACATAAGTTCAATCAGTTAAGTATGGAACTTAAAAATTGCCAGGTTATTTTGAGAACTTATCCACACCAGGAGTCGTTTTGAACACTGAAATCAGAGTTTCCACCCTTCCCGAGTTGGATAGGTTTCCATTAATATTTGATCTCCAGTGCTTTTACAATCACTCAAGGAAGTCAATGAATAAAGCTGATGCAGATACAGCACAAGCCGCACAGAGTCAAAATGCGCTCCCACTATTGCATCCCTCCATCTTAATTCTGAGAATTCACAGCTAGTCAGTCACTGCAACTGAGTATTACTCCATATTAAATCCACTGCCGTTTGGTACAGAACTCAGGCTACGGGATTAGGTCTGTTCCCTCTTTCCTTAATTTACGCATCTTCTCCAGGGCCTCATATTTCCCTAACAAGGGTCATAGTTGAGACCTTGTAGTTACTGCTTGCCTTCTCCAGATGTGATTTCATTTAATTTCATGTCCTTCTCTTCCTGCTTCACTTTGGTACCAACACTAAATAATGCTTTTAGCCCTCCAACAACCGAGGAATCCATGAGCAGTCTGAGGGTAATCCTTGTTACCAGTATCATCATGGAAAGCGTGACTGCAATCCAAATACACAAACACATGACAAGACACCTGAAGGATTTACAGTTTAAATACAAACATGACAGTGCAAGAAAAAGAATTATAAACTAATGTACAAATGAAAAAGACAAGCATACATCTAGTAAACTAAGGTCACAAGTTAAACCTTTGAAGCCTAGTGCCTTCACTACAACACTGTTATCTGCTAGAGAACATCTGCATGGACTTCAAAACTCAAGGCTGCAGGGCAAGATATCCACACCTGACAGTGTGGGTAAACAATGCAGTGTATCTCACCCATCTGTTTATCTTGAGTTCCGATTAACACTGGGAGCATGAAAGCAAACTCATTTCATGGAAACTGACCACTTAGCTACCTTTGTAAGATAAAACTTTCATGTCTTACAAAAGATAGAAAGGAACTGGTGATATGTCAAGTTACAAAATGAAGCAAAAAGGCCAATAACCTTTCTGATGGATCGGGAGTATTCACAAGAGGATACTGCAGTTCTGAAGCTGGCTATATAGTTTTCCTCTACGCAAAATGATTGTGAAGAAAAATGAAACAAAACTGGAGGCACAGTTCTGTCCAAGATCTTTCAGAAAATTATTACAAGATTCAGACATCAGCAAACAATGCAAACTTGCAACAAGATACATGCAAATGGGAATTCATAACAGAAATACTTCTTCTGAGTTACAGCAACAATAACAAGAATCATTATTAATACTGGCAATTCCTAGACTTAAGCAGTTATTATCACACCCTAGCAATACACCAGAAACCTAAAAACCTCCCACGAACACACGCGTGCGTACATACGCACACACACACAAAGCGCAGGCATCCCCCTCGCAGGCACTAAGAGCTCTCTCCGCAGAGCAGGCGGAGGAAGGCTGCGTCCCTCCGCTGTCAGCAGGCTGGCTCGGTCCCACACCCACACCGCACAGCCTGCACCAGCGCAGGCCTCCGGGATCAAGGGTGGCTCTGGAGCTCACATAATCACTTCTATTCACAGTCCAAGTTTACATACTTCAACTTCATAATAGTCTGCATTCTGTCACAACACCATGTTTACGGGCGCATTTTGGCTTATAGCAAGACAGTAAAAATGTTTGACAGACAAAGTCATATTACAAAATAAATTCAGGAAAGCAGCCTATGCATTTACAAAGAAAGTCCAAAGCCTCAACAGGTCTGTTCTCCTGGACCGCTCTCAAGCTTCAATTAAAGGTAAAACTGAGATGCACAGTTCCTTTAACAGAGAGAGCTTAGAAAAGATTCACCTCACATTAGAGTCCTGCTGCACTGAAGTACTTCTCAAAAAAGCACTTAAATGGAATACTTCCCATTGTCATTTATTAAAACTCTTTCATTCCATCCACTCAGAGGTTTACGAGTTTTTCTCGTTGTGAAGTTTCACTATCTGATTGCTTATGCCTACGTGGTAAGTATGCTGGAAACCATGGTTACAAAGTACTACAGATCAGCTTTCTATTGTAAGTGCCACTGTAACAAAATGTACCATTTTTACAAGGAGGGGTGTCAGAACGCTGAAAAAAAAGGAGGACAAGTGGTACTTGCAAGAAAAGGGTGGATACCTACACTGGCACACAAGAGCAGAGCAGCCACCAAAAAAAGTACGTGGCAGATGAGCACCTCCTTTTGCGACAAGTCAGACCATATAGAGGAAGCGATTTTCTAGATCCACATTTTCCTGGGAAGGTACCACAGTGATGGGAAACACAACTGCACTAGTCACATGTGCTGCTTGACACAGATTCTGAGAAGTAGGCCTGTTTAAATTTTCCATACCATGATCACAGAATTTCACCAGCGTTAAAGAAATCAGTGCAATACCAAAATATCTTCACCTTAAAACTACTATTTGAAACCAGGTGATGTGTTTTGCATAGTTATTTTTTAACTGTTTGTACTTTGAAAACCTTATTCTTACTGATTAGACATACCACATTGAACAACTATCATTTGCTGTTTGAAACTTCAAAATAATGTGGGAATTGGTTAAACATGGTTTAAAAAGAAAAAATCTAAAAGTGTATTTTTCTTTCTCAGCTATCAGAGACTTGGAAAATTTGTACATTTTACTCTTGAAAGTAACATCTAACAAAGATTAAAGTGGCTGGAGAGACTGCAGATGACATCACTGTGTAAATGCTCATACACGCTGTGCTTCTGCATGATCATTTCATTTAACAGAAACAGCGAGGCCTGGAATTTTTAAAGCCGTTTTAGGGACTCGGACACGTAAGCATCTTCAGACTTCTTAGAAAACAAGTATTCAATATTCAGACATCCAGATCTTGGAAACGTTCTTTACTCTCAGTTTCAGAGAAGCAATTTACAAAATAAGAAGAAGTTTTCATGATATCACCATGAAAATTTAAATCTTTCTTAAAAAAAAGCACCTTACCAAAGACGAAAGAATATATGCACGCCATACTGAAAAGTCTCATAATATGTCCCAGACCCTTCTCATTTTCAAGCTGGTTCTTACATTTAATTGAGAGAAACAGCCTCTATGTATCTCTCTCTCAATCCTGAATTCACTGCTCTGCTTCAGCATTGTACTATATTCTAAAGGCTCTGTTGACTGTATGTAGGAAAGAGCTTGAAGTTACTTGGTGCCTGAGCGGAGTGGAACTGAGTAAGGATAGCAGAATATTAAGGGTGAAAATCATTCAGGAGCAAAGAACTAATGAAAGATCCATACATGAATTATTTCCTATATACCCTATTGCACTAAACACAAACCAATGAAAACAATGTAATATCTAACCTAAGCACAGTCCACTCAGAAAAGTTTAGTATTTCTCAATAAGGCATAGATATTAAATTAGACTTGACGGTTATAAAATGTAAAGCAATCTCATTTAAAAAAAAATCTGTAAAATAAGGTTTACGTGAGCTTTACATGTCACTACACTTCAGCAATGGAATATTCACAATGGCATACCTACCTGAAGTGGCAATGATTTCTTGAGTAGATACTACTCTGATGAAAGTTAGTATGTTAGCTCTTGCTGGCCACACAGTATTTTGTAGCAGGAATTTTATGATGAGAAATTTTCTTTTCAAGGCATACATATCATTAGTCTTTCTACTGAACTCCAGAGCTAATAAAAACTGTGGTATTCATTTTAAGATACATTCCCAGACTTTCTCCCCTTCCCCTCACCAAAAACTGCATGACCATCTGCGGTCTTTAATTCTGTTCTCTTTTAGATGGTTTGAAGAAGGAAACCATGGTTGTATAATTGATAAGAATATGTATCATTGCTGTTAGATTTGCAGACAAAATATTTACCTGCTAAAGACTTTTATGTTAAATAGCAACAATCAATTCTTCACTCAAAGAGAAAATATTTGTGTTACAATAAATAATAAAGACAAACATCTTTTAAAACACAGATTTTTCTTAACTGTGAAGTTAATCCAAAATGCCTTTAATTAGAAGTTAGGAAATCCTGAAATGCTAGAGATTCTCAATTAGAACATTTGAACATTTAGTTTTCTTGTAATCACATTGATTAAATTTTACTGTATTTTTTCACACTTCAAACTTATTATTATATTACAAAACAACAAGAAGGCCAACAGAAAGTACTCATATATACATACCAAGGTTTGATTTTACACAGAGAAACCTGATTGCGTTGAATTGGAAAAACTACACGTAGCAAGAGGTCATAAATCCTTGTCTGAAGGATACCTGACTCTAGATAGTACCACATTAAACCAGTATTAAGAGACAGCATAGAAAAAAAAGTCAGAATGATTCATAATAGCAGGCCAAACTTTATAAAAAAGTACCCTAACTAACTTTAAACACCTACTTGCTTCTGTAGCCACCATTCTCCCCTTCTTTGTTTTCTCCTTAAGCTTTTCAACTTGTTTCTTTCTCTCTTACTCAGCTTTTGGTGGAATGAAATACTGATAGGCTGCACAAGACCAACAGCTGTGATGTACTGTTCCTCTTCTACAGCACTCGTAGGTGAAGAAAGGTTCATTACAAAAGGTGACCCATCAGCAACGTTACTCCCAGAAGATTGTCCAGTAGCTTCAAAATCACACTCACTTTCTGCTTCTCTGTGTACTAATGTGGAAAAGGAAGCAACTCGAAACCTTTTCAGTAGTTTGTCAGCACTGAAACCACATAGGTCCTGAAAAGAACTACCATCTTTCCTACCAGACTCCAATTGCAAGTCACTGCTTGTGTCAATAGGTGGATTTTCATTTCGGCTACGGTAAATTGTTTCCATACTGCAAGCTTCATATAACGCAGGTGACAAAACAAGTGTCTCTCTGATATTTAAATCCAAACTACGTGATCTTCTGTGAAAATGTTTTACAGTGCATGCATCATTCACAGGACAGGAAGCAGAAAGATTTCTTTTTTTATTTAATGCCTTTAAGGGAAGTTTTTCACTTTCCACCTCAAATCCAGGAGCTCTTACTTCTAGAGAAAGTGCTTCTGTTAATCTTTCAGTACCATTATTATTTCTGGTCATGTATGAAAGACCTTGATTTTTGATTTCCAAAGTTGCAGTTCCCGCTTCACGAAAGGTATCCTTGCTAAAACCAGACTGGATTTTGAGGCAAGGTAAGTGTTTTCCTGGTGATTTTGCCAATTTAATAGAGAAAGCTGGCTGACAGTCAGTCCGACTTTTGCAGAAATGTATGTTTACTAACTGTCCACAGGAACATTTTGTGTTGCAAACAAAGCCCCCTAAGCAGGCCTCACAGAACGGACAGTGCAGTTTTCCAATTGTCCACTGTGCCTATTGACAAGAAAAGAAGAAAAACACCCAACACATTCATTGTAAATAAACGATTAAGAAATCCTTACTAGAGTTACATTTCTCCTTTAATGAAAGGGTTTGCTTTTTGTTTTTCAAACACAATAAAAGAGACTTCACAGCAGAAAGAAAAAACACCATAAATAATATTCTGGTCAAAACTCTGCTTACTGCAGTGATAACTAATGCTAAGAAATCTCGACTATACACTTCAAAATGCAGGGACTTTGAAATATGTTTAAAATATGTTCACAGATAGAATAATGCTGCAACACTAATGAAAACACTAGATCCTTTAAAGCGGTGAAATCAATTTACCATGTTAATCTGGAATTGGCAAGCACATTTTCCCAGCTGAGTGTTCTGAGTGCTGATACATTTCTTGCATACTAAGTACAGTGGAAGGAGATTTCTTACAAAGAGAATACAGCTTTTTACTTTGCTTACCCCACTAAAGCTTGAAGTGGTACTTGTATTTCAGTGTATGTAGTATTAAAACAATCCGAGTGCAGATACCATGACAATCCTTAATACTCTATCTAAAAGGAGACAGTTATTTTCATTATCTGAAATTCTATAAATTTAATTTTAATCCTAAAGGCACTTTTTCAAAAGAAAATATGTATCAAAGACCTACAAACTCCTACATATTTGCAAAACTAATAGTATTTTCAGTAAATATATTAATCTGTCAGCAGAAACATTTTTGAGGATTAAAGTTATACTAGTATTTGCAGGACCAAAGCCCAGATGAGGAACAACATTATCAACTCCAGTCATGCATTACTCACTAGTGTGCCTAAACTGGGGTTGAGCCATGAATGCAGAAGCTGCCCAACATTTCTACTTAAAGCACTGCTTTCAGTTGCAAATGTCTCTCAAGGCAGTTTGGGAAGATCATTCCATGACTGAAGCTTGTCTGACTCAAAGCTTCAGAAAGTTTCAGTAAAACCAATTCTGCAGTTTCAGAAAAAAAAAACAAACTTGTGCGGAAGAAAGGTTACTATTCACATGCAATGCTACAGAAAGTTCTGGAAACTCTTACTGGAGAAACTTACTCCTGCCTTGTGGATTAAAACCTCACAACATCAAATACATGCCTTTCATTGCACCTATGAGAATCTTTTTAAACCTGGACATGTTTTTAAGTCAGAGAAAAAAAATCTTGGTTTACATGTGCCCAAGGGCTTTCAAATTCCTGAAGATTCCTTGAACATGCATAGTCTCTCTCAGTTTATAGTGATGACCAACTTATGCATATGCCATTCCCAAAGAAGAATGAAGCTGGTTCAGAGATTCACTGTAAGTCTCCCACACTCCATTTCCCAGATGCTATGCGCTAGGCATTAAAATTCAGGGAAAAGCGCTTTCTAGTGCCTTTAGTAAGTCTTTCTGGGCACTCAAGCACTATGGAATAGTAAGCGGGATCTCCAAATGGAGAGGAGGGGTGATTCGTGAAGGTTAGGGAAGAAGGCTAGGAGCCTGGCAAAAATCGGAATGCAAGAGATGGTCTATGTCCTATGTGCACAGAGACCAGAAGAAGAGGTGCAGTACAAGGAAGTCCAGGACTAATTTAGCATGAGTTTGGCAACGGACTGTAGAAGCATTGACTCAGTAAGAGAAGTAACAGCCTACTAGTGGAGGAGGTGGTAGGGGGAAAATCAGCAAGATCTGAAAAGGAGCTAAGGGTACACATATTTAATGACGGACTGCATAAAGAGGAGAAACTAGGAAGCGTTAGCCAAAGCAGCTAAAACAAGTGATGAGTGATGGGGAAAAGAAAAGGCAAGTCAATAAAGGTCACTAGCAGCACTAGCTAGATATTTGTAATTATTGACGATTATCCATACACTTACACGTGTATGAAACCCAAAGAGATTGGTTAAGAACAGGGACAGATGGCAAAAAAGAGCTGGCTGGGAAGCAGTGGGTTGTTACAGCCTGCAAATAGACTTTGTGCTTATGTAAAATGATTTAGCCTTTGATTCAGGAGTCATACAGGAGAAAACAACACATGATCGCAAAATTATTCTGAGCCCAGGAGGATCTGGGGAATCTCAGAATTGTTTAAAAAACGCACACACTTCTCCATAAACCCACAGGATCTTTCCAGAGAAATCAAAAGTGAAAAAGGCAAGAGTTCCCAGGATATTAAAGGACAAAATGAACACCAAGATATTGAAGGTGTTCACTGAGAATTGCATTCTCTGCCTCTGCCACCAAAGGAGCATTGGTCCCCTGCAACCTTGAGCAAACCTATTAAGCCTTTTTATAGGTAGACTATGGGGTTTTTTATCTCCCAGGTCTCCAACCTGACCCTCTAGGCTTTCAAATGCATAAGGCTGACCATTTACAGCTAAAGGCCAAATGAATTAATTCTAGTATCAATATTGAATCAAATTTTACTGAAATACTGTAACATGCAAAGTACTGTAAAAAACTGCATCCTTACGATCCGGCATTCAAGAATAGGCAATTCTGTAACGTGGGGAAATACCTCATCACCCCTAATACCTACACACCCTCTCAAGCTTAATCTTTCTGAAACAGAGACACTATTCTGTCATGCACTATTGAAGCATAAGAGATCATTAATTTTAAAAAGAGTTTCATTAATGTTTAACAAAATAAAACAGAGCAAAACAATGAAGGAAGATGAAACAAATTTTCTTGATTTTTGAATGCTTAATTTTACAGTCATAACAATTTTTTTCTTTGTGCACCATTTTCAGGGCAGATTTGCTTAGATCAGAAGTTACTTGCAATATAGCAAAACTTTGACACTAAAGTCTAACCAGAAAGGAATGCAGATATCATTTGCCTCAAAATCAAAGACTCATCAGAGAAATACTGTAGGACAAAACAAAGCCACTGTTTCTGCTTATTATATCTGTGCAACAACATTAACTTCTAGACACAAAATAACTTCAAAAAAGTACTCAAGTAAAGCAATCAGTACAACAGGAAAGTTGTGAGACGGTTCGTAATTTCAAACGGGCAGTCAAAACTCAAAAGCAGTGACACCGGCATGTTATCAGACCTTTGCAGAAAGGCAGCTACTTTCTATTTGCATTACATAATAGCATATGAACTATAAATGACATCACATCATATTCCAACAACTGGTCTACAACAAACCCACAATCCAGTTTTACGGAGAAAAATGCTTCTTACTGTCACTGTCAATATACGTGTTAGTACTTCAAGATACAATGATTAAGACAAACCAAAACCCAGAGCCTAGGTAATTAATATAATTTTAAGCATTGACAGAATATGCAGAAGTGTCCATGACAGTTATCTGAACAAACATAAATACATTCTTCTACAAATCAGGAGGAATGGAATTTATCACGTGCAGGTTTTGTGCACACATGAAAAAAAAGCATGTAAGAGGGAAAAAAGCCTCTGCAAATGGCAATGATAGAAGTTACTGAGCAAAATTCCCTCAGTTAGAAGGTCTCTGTAATATACATGAACCTTGGCAGAACAGCACCCTTGAAATTTGTTCTCCTTACTTATCTCACATTTTGATCAATGATAAAGATGCAAGGAAAAAAACATCTACCTTTTCAATGTCACAATTCACCCATGCTGGAATGGATTCCAGGTTCCCATGCCACATGTTGCAAGACTCCTGAGTAGCAGCTGAAGGCTGTGATGTCTGCTAAAATAAGAATTATTGTAACGATATTCAACATTCATGTAAGTTTTTTTTTGTTTCAATATAGCCAGAAGTCAGGTTCCCAAATTCAGTAAATATTTTATTAACAAATGATAAAACTCAAAGCTGTTGGTGCATTCTTTAAGCTAAGTTGTCAATACTTCTCTCTTTCTCAATCTAAGGACATTGGTCAGACTCCACTGTGGAGATGGAGGCATCTGGAGGTGGTTTGATTTTGTTTACAAGAACAGAAACTGTGCAATTGTTATCTTCCCAGTATATTCAGAAACTGATTTCAGAAGCACTATCAGCTGGCACAATTTTCCAATAAAGACATGAAAATTTAAGTTCTAGTTTACATGAGGACTGTGGTCAGTACTGCACAGCTATGCCACAAATAGCTTTAAATTAATTTTCTAATGCTTGTTAGAATAACTAGCAGAGAAACCAGGGACTGTTAGCAACTTTTGACTTTTTACTGCAATGATGTTACCAACTGAAGAGAAAACAAAATCCAAAAAAAGCTGTAACATTTCACTAACTGATATTAAAATAAAAACAATTACCTAACTACCTTTTAGCACAGAAGTGATACAAGTGAAATGAAATCTTTTAATATGGTTTAGAATGTCAGTAAAGTTATAAAGATGGCTAAAAATATAACAAAACTCTGGTGAGTGTTAACGTCTTAAAATCAGTTGTTAACATTTATGAATATGGAAAATTGTTGACTCTTATGTTATGAAACTCATGGGAATAAAGGTTTTATTATGCTGAAAATTGAAAGCAGGGCTAAGCTTTTAAAAATTCTCCAAGTAATGACAGCAGACAGATAGATCTGTTTGCTGTGTCCATGCTATCATCTTCCTCCTATGTATGCAGAGTACCTGTACTTCAATTTGCATATAATTCTGATTTAAAGTGTTTATACTGCATTCGTCACTTCAGCATTTGGTTTTAAGATTTGTTCTAATATTTTTCTCTTTCACTCCTATTTCAGCTATATCTTTGACTGAAGGTCTAAAATTCATCACTGAAAGTCAACATACTGAAAACACTACTCTTCTCATCTTCGTACAATCTTTGCCTCCAAAAGTCTCGGGAAGTAGCATTAAATTACTTTTTGTTTATCTGTTATCTACACAATTAGAGAAGGAGCTCCTTAACTCTTGCACACAATGAAGGTGGACCTGCATTAGCCACCAAAAGCTCCACCATGGGTCATGGACAAGGATACCTCCTTCTTTTCACTACATTTTTTCCATCAAAGGAGGTGAAATTTCCCCACACCCCCCCAAAAACTGCTTCAAACCATGCACAGAAGAAAAATCCCTCAAGTATAAAGCATGAAAAATATTCCAGACCCTCAATCTCTGTAAGCAGAGTGATTAAAGCGGAGTTTACTAATAACACTAATTATATCAGGCTCTTAAAAAATAACGTTGTTGCTCTACTGGTTATACACTTCTTCAGTGCCAAAAAGAACGTTGCTGCATTTCTAGTGCTTTAATAAAAAAGATCAACACCTTCCCTTCTATTGGCTTTTTTCACTTTGATTCAAGATCACAGGATGTAAGCAGTCTTCTTAGCATATTTGGAAAGACTCTAACTCTTTACAATTACTAACTGCCATTATAAAGTACCAGGAAATACTCTGTCATTGTTTTATTCTGTATGATTATTTTTCTGTTTAATTTAATAAAGGTGAAGTAAATTATTAAGTTGTATTTTAGCCTTGCAGGGCACCTCCCTGCTCAGGGCAGGCTAATCTTCTGAAATATGTTCGCGCACAGACTATCCGCAACTTTTTCAAAATGAAGAGAAAATCTTTCTGATGTAGAAATATTTGAGACACAGTTAACTACAGCAGTGGAAAGCAGTATCAATATTTAAAACATACCTTAGAAAACACGAGTTCTTTGTTGAGAGACATTAAAACAAAAAACGACTGCATTAAAACTCAAAAACAGAACCCATTTTCATATGAAAAATGGTAACACTATACACTCTACACAATCTAGCAGTCAAATGTACCTGGAATACCAGCCTTTATGTCACAGAACATAAAAATGATCACTGCCTGCTCAGCTTCAGTAGCACTACTGCTTACATTACTCACCATGGAATTGTCCATGTATTTGTGCTTATCTTCACAGAAGATTAATTAATAAGTGAGGGCAAGTCTAATACCTCTCCTTTATTTAAAACCAACTGCACTGGAAAAAGTTGCAAACCCCCTCCAGACACTATACTTACTTCGGACAGTCCTTTTCCATGACATTTTGCAAGGCAAACGGAATTTGCTATATATTTTCTACATCTCCAGCAACGTAGCACATCAGCCTCTTGGTTACTCATTTTAACTTGTGATTCTTCAGCTCTGTATGTCTATTTGTAAAGACCACAAAAACATACTATTCAGTCAGCTGCTGAAATCACACATGCCTCCTCTTGCAACCCAGAAATGTATCCGTAGTCTCTTCGCCATAGAGGAGACTACCACTTAATTTACATTCTCTTGTATAGCATGTCACCCAGATGCTTTAAATAGCAAAGTGAAACAGTTGGTTTTGTTTCCAGGTTGCATACAGAACCAGAAAGCAACAACAACAACAAAACAAATTAAAAAAATTAACCAACTTCCTCAATGTTTAGACAAAAGACTAGAGAACTCCAGTATTCCCAGAATACATCCACTGAAATAAGTCACTGCTGTCCTACACATTAAACATGCACACACATACATGCGTTGTCACATAACAACAATGAATGCCAACATAAAATCACAGAAGACAAAGACTGTTCTCTCAGTATACCCCTGGAGGCTTGCTCCCTTAATTTTGTGTGGGATGATCAGCTTTTCACAGACTTGAATTGACTTCCTTGTAAAACAGAGACCTAAATTAAGACAACCAGAAGGACACGACACATGTTTTTTCTTTCTTTGTGCCCTGTTGTGTTCTGATGTCTCTCTGGTCTTCTCTAATCTGTTCCCAAAGCCTTCCCTTTTCACCATTCTTCCTCCAAAGGTCCTCCAACTCTTCTTTTTACCTGCTTCTGTTTTCACGCCCTTGTGCTACCTACGTGAAAAAAAAAATAAAATCTTTTACATCTACACACTCAACTCAAGCACTATGCTAGGGTTATGCCTACTCAGAGTGCTGATGTGCACAGCACTTACTGACAGGGAAACTGAAGCACAAAACTTAAAACCACTATTAAAATAATCTCTGTACTTCTACTGTCCAATCATCTGATTCTGCAATTCTTTCAACAATTTAATTTTTATTTAGTTTTCACTAACTAAAGAAACTTTGAGGTTCTCAGTACAGGCTGTCTGAAGAGTAGTTTGATTTATCAAGCCATATAGACTTTTGCATTTTCCCCATTTTTACATTTCCCTTTTCTGCCTTGGTTCTGAATTATTCAAAGCCTATGAAACACACACAGAGAGGCTATTAATTATTTTTCATTTATATCCGAGATCTTCTTTCAGCAGATTTCCTATACTTTCTAAACATGTAAAGAGTCTGAAATACAGTTTGACTAGGAAGAACAGAAACAACGTGCATACATCAGAGTCCTAGCTCAAGTGTACATGCAGCTTTGAATAACCAGACCCATGATAAGCTTAGAAAGTTAAATTAAGGCATATACTAAATCTTTTCTTGCAATGTCACAATAAATTAAAATGAACTTTTGTTAAGATTCTATTAACATATTGTAACATACGTAAAGATAGCCAAGCAAAATATTGTGGAAGAGACACTTACAGAAAAGGCAGAATTAACACTGGAAACCTGTTCTGCTCATGACAAAAATGTGATGATTCAAACACCTTGGCTTAAACATAATGTCTCTCAAGTTTTTATTAATGTTGCTACTTTCTCTATCAGACTCATTTTGAAGGTGGAATGTATAAAAATGCTGGATCTCTCTATGAATGACTTTTTTAAAAAAAAAAAGTAAATTCAGGCTCTGAAAGACTTTCACAAGCAGTGTGTAACCCTTTGCTGTCACGCATGCAGCTTTAGACTTCACAGAATATTGAAGGAGTGATTACAAGTTATGAATCTGTTTGTCTCACCCAAACACCTCAAAGCTGTTCTACTTCATTTATTCTTCACAGTTTCATAACACACTTCTAGAATGAATTTAATCTTACAACAGCTCAGTGAGAACCTCAACTCTAAGACCAGCCAGGAAGGACTGAAAGACTTCTTGCGTAAGGCTAGCTCAGACATGCATTTCAGGTACAGCCATATCCCCATGTACTGAAATACACTCTTGAAATGTACTAGAGTTAGTGATACACATCTTGCACAGCTTATCTGCTGTATAAGTGTATTCAAATGGTATATATTTCAGTCTCCGTATACATTCTGTTCCCCTTATGCTAATTGTTATAGAAGAAGCTGTTTCGCTATCTCTTGAACAGCTGCGTTATTTGAGGCTGATGATGCTTACTGGAGCGGGGTATAAAACAAAGGGTTATAGACCTCTGAACCAACAGATAAAGGACTGATGGATAAATGCACTTGCTATATTTAAAAGACAAGGTTCAAGTCATGCAAACAAAAGCTGTCTAAGGATCACTGGCATTCGAAGTGATGTAAACACCTCCCCTCACCTGAACAACATCTAGCAAGCAAGCACTCTTTTACTGCAAAATAATTTTTTTTCTTAATTTCTACATTTTAAAAGTGTCTTCTTAGTTCTGCACATACTTTTAATTTTAAAACACACTCTCATAAGAGAAATAAATATATAGTATATAATATACATAATAACTCACACAGCACAGGTTGTATTTTGAGAAATCGAGAATGCTGATAGCAAACTACGTGGAAAAAAAACCACCTCAAAGTGCAAATACTTTTCAATACTCTTTCACAGTAGGCTTAAGTGTTCTTCTGGCCTAGCAGAAATTAAAAAGGAAAATTCCTGTAGGTCTGTTCAAATTCTGCAGGTATGTACCTTTTGCACTTCTTACAGAGAAGAAACGCTACAAATGCACACCAACACTTTGCAGAGGTTCCTACATTGTATCACGCTAGAAAACAGCAAACGAGACTTTCCTGATTTGTCACATAAACCTTCTTTTCTATTTCGATTTGCACATAACTTCAACAGGAACTCAAATAAAAGCATACAAACACAGGATTTTGAAATGTTTTTATAGTTAAATGCAGTTTAATCGTAGTGTTCTGTATATATTTTAATAAGCTTTTAGCTGTCTTGTTTTGGATCTAAAACTATTAAAAGGCATCCTGTTCTCACTTTGCTTTGTCTTTCAGCCAAAAATGCCAACATAAAGATAAAAGATTCCAATGTGGCACTCAGAAACTAGATAGTGTCACTCTCAGTGGGCCTTTTCAGCTTGGCATGGGGCCATGTTTGTTGTGGCTGTACTGCTTTCAGATCAGTCGCTTTGTGTGAGCTCATGTTTGCCTCCAAAATAGCATGTAAACCTATCCTGGTGTTAAAAAGGCTATGCTTCTGTGGCTCTTATTTTACATCCTCCAAATATTTTTCTATGATTCAGTCCAAGAAAAGCCAGGGGCAGAGGGTCCTGAGACTTCCTTCCCAAGCCAGAATCTCAGTTTCCTTTCTTGAAAACTATTTGTCTAACCTTTTCTTACAGACCTTTGATGTGGATTTCACAGCCTTCCCAAACTATTAAATTACCTTCTTATTGTCTGTTATTTTAACTTTCCCCCTACCATCTAACCCTAATTTTCTTCCAATTTCGCTTATTTGCTGTGAATACAGAGAACAAAACAGCTCCTTTTCTTCCATGCAAGAACATTTTACTACTTTAAACATTTATTACATATTAGATCCCCTTCAAACTTGTCTTTGGGCTAAATAATTCCAGTTCTTTCCCTCTTTCCTTACAGATCATGCTTTCTTGATCTCCAGCTGTCACTGCTATTTTGTGAACTCTTTCTCATGGGTCAGCTGTTCTCGCACAGCAATGTTCACATCCGGATGCAGAACTCAAGAGTTTTACCAGCACTGAGCAGACTAGACAGCTTATGTAAATTTTCAAGGGAAAAAAAAAGAATGAAGAATGTCTTACTAGGGTGGAAACTAACACAAAATTCACTAGATTCCTTTGAAAATGTTGTTTATTATGTTTATAAGGGCAGGAAACACTGGAAGATTAAATAACAACTCCCCAGCAGCAAGCTGTTTTCAAGTACTTTCAGCATGAGATCCTTCAGATTCTCAGATTCATACATACTCATCAATATGTAAGGAAGAGGACACAACAATTGTATTTTTTCCCCCTCCTCTCACTTTGTCTGGAAAACCTATGAGCAACACCACAGAAAGCCAGTGGAACTATTCACAAAGCAAACAACAACAAAAAAAGATGAAAGATCAAGCAACAGACATAGCAGCCATAGAAATGATACAGAGCGGATCAGCTTCCAGTTTATTGATCACTTCTTGAATGGGACACTTCTCCTTCTGGAATCCCCTCACTAGAAGGAAGTCCCCTCTGATAGCTAGATCTAAGTTTCTTATACAATCCGAAAAGTATGATGTATTAAGCTTTGGCCATTTCTTCTTCAAAAAGATTGCTAGAAAAAATGTATTAAAAGACCCCAACAAAAAATCCTCAAATGGTCTAAGTGAAGAACTAAACACAAACTCCCAAAATTTCTGTTGAAAACCTGGTCTAGAATTTCTCCTCAGCTAGCTTGCTCCTTGACACAATACGCATAAAAATAAGAAAATGAGTACAGCAGGACAAGCGTTTCTCAGTGCCCTTTTTGTTCAAAAGTCACCTATGACACCTTCAGAACACTTCAGCCACAAAGATTACAATAATAATTGCGTTGCAGCAAGAAACTCGGGCTCAGAAACTTCAGCATTAGTTACCCGGAGTCTTGAAAATTAGTAGATGAATGGCAGCTTTGAAGGAGGATAACAGAGAGAAGCTAGATGAGGTGTCCTAGTCAGCAAGTGTCCGTACCAGAAGTTCCTGCTCCCAGAAAGGGAGGAACTGACACTTCACCGCACACAGAAACAGTCCTGGGAGGCATTCAGGCACACATAAAAACTTGCTGCTAGCTTCTGATCTCAAAAGTATTTCTGCTTGAAGAGAGACTTTTGAAAGCATACTTAACCTGTGTTTCTCAATAAAGTAGCACTTCGATGAGAAAGCAGAACAGAAAATTTAAAAGACAGCCTCCAGTCTGCCAGCGCAGCAAAGCAGCGAGACGCGCGAAGAGCTGTGCCACCTGCTCCTGTGCCAGCTCCTGCTCCATCACGGGCTGTTCTGCCAGTTCAGCTATTGTGCTGTGGTCAGCTTCCATATCGCGGTTCGCTGGCTGATGAGAGAGGGTGTCCAGTGCGTCACACTCTTGTAGCGAGGGCAGCCCGTGTAATTAAGAGGCATAGAGATGGGAACGAACGTTGCTGGCAATGTACTGCTTAACTTGCTAAGAAATCCTACTGAGGTCAACAGGTCTACCAGCTACAGCAGGAGAACGCGAGGTGTGAATCGCTTTGACGGGGACCAGACCCCACAGGTCAGCGGAGAGCGGTGGATCCCTCGAGAGACCCCGCAGACCGGCTCCGCCTGCCCCTCGCACGCACAAACACCAGCTGTCGCGCAAAATAAAGGGCTCAGCCCGCAGGAGCACGGTGCCCACGCCCCAGCACAACGCGAGCTCCCGACCGCGAGTCACCAGTCAGCGCGGCCGCAGCAGCCGCCC